>JAABUI010000212.1_pt1 | contig 70498 bp, 74 predicted proteins | sample 5559111 | NCBI WGS metagenome assembly JAABUI01 (sample SAMN10711870, study PRJNA513365) | rock metagenome | isolation source: Antarctica rocks | place: Antarctica: Victoria Land, Buttleship Promontory | reverse complement strand
CTAGCGTCGGCTGAGGAACACACATATGTAGCCAGCTTCTTTCCCGTAGCTACCTTTCTTCCTTAGCATTTATCTTCTAGTTAAATGACACCCCTATCTGACCCGCTCTAGGCAGGCCCCTAACATCTTGAACGTTTTCTGCATCACGTACATGAATGATATTTTGATCTATAGCAACAGCAAAAAGAAGCATACTCAGCATGTTCATCAGATACTGAAGCGACTTAAAGTCGTTGAACTACAGATAGATATCGAGAAATGCGAATTTTCAGTTATCGAGATCAAGTATTTGAATCTAATAATCATCATTCACGAAATCAAAATGAACTTTGAGAAGATCAATGTTGTCATGAATTGAGCTGCATCTTGAGACATCAAAGATGTTCAGAGCTTTCTGAGCTTCGTCAACTTCTATAGATGATTTATTAAGAAGTTTTTCAAGCTGATTGACTCGTTGATTGTCTTAATCAGAAAAGATCAGTCATTTAATTGAACTCAGAAGTGTCAATTCATCTTTGATTGATTCAAGCAGATGTTCATCACTGCTTCTATCTTAATGCACTATAACTCGAATCTACTCGTGACTGTGAAAATCGATGTCTTCGACTATGTTGTGATCGAAGTCATGTCTCAACGAGATGATAATGAGCAGTTAAGATCTGTGATCTATTTCTCTTTCAAAATGCTATTCGCAGAATGCAACTACGAGATTTATGACAAGAAACTTCTAGCTATAATCAGAGCTTTTGAGAAATGAAGACTTGAACTGAAAGACACGTTAAATCTCGTTGAGATCATTTTCGATCACAAGAATCTAGAATATTTCATGTCAATTAAGCTGCTTAGTTGAAGACAAGTCAGATGATCAGAATTTCTCTCTCGATTTAACTTCAAAATCGTGTATCATTCGAGTGAATTGAACACTTGAATCGATGCACTCACACGTCGATCAGAAGATCTTTTCTTGAACGAGAGAAATAGTCGTCGAGAACATCAGTGACAGATCGTGCTAAAATCAAAAAATCTGAAAATTCAAGTCTTAATCAATGTTCTCGATGATAGTGACTCTGAAGCATTCGAATCAAATAACTCGAAGAGCGAATCAGTGATCTCTGAGCAGTCTGAATCATCAGAGAAAATGTCTATGAATGAGCTAGAAGAACAACTCTTCGCAGTCTATTTCAATGATGAATGAATACAGATCGTGATAACTGCGTTAAAAGATGATCAACGAAAGCTTAAAGAATTTTCGTTAGCGAAATGTACGCTGCAAAGTGATTGAGTCTACTATAGAGATAGACTATTGATATTCAAAGATGAGAAACTGCGACTACGTCTGCTTCAGTTAAGTCATGACACGTCTATTGCAAGTCATTCAGAAAGAGTCAAGATCTACGAAATACTCAGTCGTCATTATTACTGACTTGAAATGATCAAGACAGTAGCTCGCTTCGTACGCAATTGTCATCTATGCTCTCGAGTGAAGATCTCTAGAGAAAAATATCAGAAAGCTTTGAAGTCTCTTGATGTACTCAATCGTCGCTGAAAAGACATAGTCATGAATTTCATCGTGACAGTATCTGAAAGTAAGAATCTGAATGAAAATTCGACAATCAATATTCTGATAGTCGTGAACAGATTATCTAAACAAGTGCATTACGAGTCTATGAGTGAAATTACAGCTCTAGATACAGCTTGAGTTTTTTATCATGCAATATGAAAACATCATGAATTATCTGATTCAATCATCTCGAATCGTGAAACTTAGTTTGTCAATCACTTTTGAGACGAACTTTGTACTCGATTAAAGATTCAAGCTCAATTGTCAACTGCGTTTCACTCAGAAATGAATGATCAAATCAAGAACATCAACGACGTTTTGAAACAATATCTTCAAGTCTTCGTGTTCTTTATGCAGAACGACTGAGCTGCATGACTGTCATCAGCTGAATTTGTCATCAACAATCACTTCTTCGAAAGCACTCAATGCACGTCGTTTCTAGCTAACTTTGAACAGCATTCTCGAATGAGATTGAAATCAAAGAAGACTCAGAAGAACGTTATTGAACATTCAAAATGAATACATGTCGATCTGTTTATTCAGAAAATGAATTGAATCAATGAAATTCTGCAAGAACAAATGATCTTAGCTCAAGCATATCAGAAACAATTCGCTAATGTTCATCAACAACATGCTCTCAAGTATGCAATTAATGATATGATTTGATTAAATGCTCGCAATCTGATGATTCATCGACTCAGCAAGAAGTTATCTAATAAATTCAAGAGATCTTTCAGAATCATTAAAATTGTTAGTTCTCATTCTTATCAGCTAAAGTTGCTTAATGACTGATTCTGTTTCGACGTCTTTCATACTTATCTGCTTCATTCTGCGATCAACGATCTTTTATCTGAACAAATATCTCTCGCGTCGTTTTCAACAGTCTTCGTTGAAGAAGTGCTTAGCTGAGAGATGAACGAAATATTGAACTCTCGAGTAAAGAACTCTCAGCTAGAGTATTTAATTAAGTGAACTGAAATAGAAGAAAACAGTTGAATAAAGTTTGCGAATGTGATGAATGTCATCGAAGTCATAAACGTCTATCACGCTCGAAATCTCGATCGTTCGAGTAAGAATTCATGAATCGCTTACGTGCAAGAAAGCAGCGACTCTGAATATGAGTCAGAGAATTAAAAGTCTCGCAGAAGCTTCAACTTCAAAAAGAGAAATCTATTGTCATGATTTTAGCATGTGTTACTCGAAAGATGTTGAGAAAAGAGATGTTAGATCACTTAGATGATGTTGAACAATATTATAGATGATGATAAACATGAGATTATCAGTGATGTTATGAAGATTCTTCGATACGAATGATATTCAGCGTTCATGAAGTATAAGAATCTCTGAATGATCTCTTTCTTTTCTTTCTTCTTCGTGCAACGTCTTGTATCTAAAATCTAGTTATTAGAATTTCATTCTGGTTTCATTCAGCCCTCAGTTCGTGACACTAATAATGACAGCTAAACTTATTTGAATGCAACAAGCGATTGAACGATTCTGCGCAGAAGACGCTAATGTTAAGAAATTGAATGAGCTGATCATACATGAAACATGTTCTGACTTTGTCTTCGAGACATTTGTTTGCGACATCTCAGAAAACATGCGTGAGATGGTTTTCACACGTGAATATCAAAGACCTTCACTCAAGAAGACTCTGATATCTCGTGGGCTGAGCCTTTCTGATGTACCTAATGCGGACTCGAGGATTTCAGATCTCTTTGAAGATCATCAGCCACAGAAATCTGTACCCATCAGCGGAAGAGACATGCAAATCTCTTATACTTTTATCTTTAGAAGATGACATGCGAGCCTTGTACGCTTGTTCATCTTTCCCTGTGACTTGTCCCTTCAGAAGATAATATGCGAGCCTTGTATGCTTGTATATCTTCTATGCAAGTTTCTGTTGCTTGTCCTTCATTACTGCTAGGCTTAGCTAATTGTACTTGGTTAAAACCACTTGAGGTCCAGTTCAGTAAATGTTCAATCCTATGACTCTGCGACTTTGCAGTATTCGTGTCTATTGTATGATTGAATCTACTATAGACTTGAACTCGTTGAGATGAGTATAGAGGAATGTTGAAATTTTATTTAATAACGGTCGGTCATCGTAGAAATGTTCGATCGTCCACTAAACCTTTTGTTCACTCGACATAGCATGCTCGTTGATCCTAATTAACTAATAAGGAATAACCGAGTATAAGAATATAAGACTTACCAACTGTGCCTTTCCATACCCAAACTACCCTGACCATTACTTAGCCTGATCGTCGGCCTGGCGTGCCTGCCTCTCAATAGCGTTTTGCACCCTCGATAGCTGGTGGAGTACCAGGAAGCGCAGGGAGTCCAGTCAGAAATAACAAAAAGATTTCGTTAATATATTCGAATAGACGAATAGACGAATAGGCTCATTGTTCCCCTGAAGTAGTATAATCCGATTCAATTCAAAGCATAACGTAATGAACGCAATAAGAAGAATCGTGTTAAGGAATATATGAGACTCGTTAATGTAAATCGGTCAATCTGAGCTTTTCGTAGACAAATGGCAGGGACAGGACAGCGACTTAGTCTAATCATTGGCCTAACGTATCTGGCTATTTATTGTTGTTGATTGAATTTCTGCCCCCTTTGTTGGAGTATGGAATATTAGCTAAAGGGATAAATCACCTCAGCATGGTATTTAGAATTTCAGAGAGCAACAAATCCAGAGTATGTCGAGATGGGCAGCGAAAATTGAAGAACAACCTCCAAACTGTCAATTCAATCGTATCCCGTGCCATGGGTAGCCTTCTGGTCCGCTGATCTCCATATATACTTTATATAGTGGTCCACCCAGTGATCCGTCCAGTGGTCCATGTAGAATCTCATACATGCTCCCTCCAACGCTCCATATAGGGTTCCATACTCAGCCCCTTCAGTGCTCCATGTGAAGTTCCATACACGTTCCACCTAGTGCGTCATGTACAACCACCATACGTGGTCCCAAAGCTTCTTATGAATACTTCGGAAGCCGAAGTTGTCAGTAGATGCTTCGAAAAGTTGTCATTTGCAACAGAGTTACACCGAGGAGAAGATTGAGATGCGCAGAAGTCGTGCTAGCCATGCGTGCCACGCTAGCCAGCTGTTTTTCGCTTAAAGCCATGCTAAACCTTAAACCTTCCCGTAACCATTAGCCAAACGTGCCAAATTGATTATCAGCTTTGATGAGGTTTATATTATTAAATAACAACCTATTGAATCACGACTGGGGGTGTGGCTCAGTGGTAGAGCGTCCGCTTTGCATGGTGCGAGGTATGGTCATGTGCGGAAGGCCCGGATTTCGATCATCCGCTCCTCCACCATTTTGCGCATTTTGGCATTTTTTTGTGCTCGAATGGTTCATCCAATGCATGCGATGATCTTATCCCAGCAAAATAAAATGGGTCCCAGATGTCATTGGTTCCTGATTTAGCGATATGCTGCTGCTTCGGCCAAAAAAGTTTTAGCGAGAGCGCCGGAATAATCTTGGAACAACCATGATTCCTCATTTGTTGTCGCGTTACGCATGTTGATCCAACAATGATGTTTCGGTTGCTCAGCAGCCCGGCATTTTGTCTGGTCGCATGCTTGCTTCTGGTCCAAAGCCTCTGCGGCATTGCAAGCGCTTCACTCGGGGACCGGCTCCCTGACTTTCGCCAGTGTGTTTCGGTACGTGACTGACCTCTGATGCAAGACGGGAAGAGATGCTGACGTCCGGTAGACCTGTGTGGACGAGAATTGCAAGTCTGGAAACTCTGCGTTGCGTAAGTCCGTTGCAGTCCCGGATCCCATATCCCTACTCACGCCCCGAATAAAGCCATCCACCTCCGCCTCCTGTTCTGGACGTGCCACTCCAATTGCGACCATGTCTGCCAGCATATCATCACCGATCGCCGAGTTTCCCGGGATCCCCCAATGCTGGAGCCCGTGGTTCAGTACCATGGGAAATGGCCTTTCTACCGTTTCGTGGGTATGCAAGAACCATTCTCGGTCTCATTTTCGTTCCTGAATTTCCTTGCACACTACAATGGGCTGTTAAAGATCCGTGATAAGATGCCTGCGCGGTACTCTCTTCGCCCTTTCTACGTTGCTTTGAGCTACATTGGCATGGCGAGCTGGGTTTTTAGCATGATATTTCACACCAGGGACTTCAATTTGACAGAGAAGCTGGACTACTTTGCCGCGGGAGCAAGTGTGTTGTACGGACTGTACTATACGCCAGTGAGGATATTTCGACTGGATCAGAAGAAGCCTCCGGTCAAGCAGACGTTACTACGATTGTGGACCATCACTTGTGTGCTCCTGTATATTGCACACGTTTCCTATCTCACATTCTGGCGATGGGACTATACATACAATATGGCGGCGAATATAGCAGTGGGGGTTGTGCAGAACATACTATGGAGCTGGTTCAGTGTGCATAGGTATCAGAAACTCAAGAAGCCCTGGGCGGCTTGGCCCGGGTTGATAGTGGCTTGGGTGGTCATGGCGATGAGCTTGGAGCTGTTGGACTTCCCGCCGTGGAAGGGGATGCTGGATGCGCATAGCCTGTGGCATTTGGGCACAGTTGGGCCCACGATATGGTGGTACAAGTAAGTTTTATTTGTCACACCGCCCTCCGTCTCCGTAGGCGAAGCTGACCCGTCCTCTTATCAGCTTTCTAGTAAAGGATGCGCAACAGGATATGGCTGGGGAAAGGCTCAAAGCGTGATGATCAAAGGTCCGACTAGGATGAGTTGCAGGCATTTTAATTGGAAGACTCAATAACATATTTTCACTCTGCCTCCTGCACTCCGCACTCCGCACTTTTGGTCATTGCATACCCGCTCGGACCTCTCCACTCACTATCGTTTGGTGTTGTTGTACCTTGCTGACTCCAAGGAAGTTGGCTTTCCACCGAGCACGTCCAGCTCAGCCAAGCGGGCAAGAAGACGCACGGGACGGGATTGTTTTGCTGATCATGCGCAGTGGCCCGAGCTTTATGATCCACGCTACTGACGTTATTCCGCATTGCGGCGTGGGGGGGGACAAGGGGGAGGGGGGTGGGAGGGAACTCTCCGCTTTTCACCGATTCTCCGCTGTCTTTCGCATAAACACTCACTTTTGCCTTCGTTACTTCTCTTTTGGAAATTAGTTGACACCGGGACCTTCTCAAATCCACAACATAGCCTTCCACCATGGCTTCCAAAGATGCAATGATTGCAGCCTCTGCCAAGTTCCCAAAGCCTGCCGATAGGATCTTTCAATATGGCACAGCTGGTGTAAGTGCACATCTATCAGGTGTTCCTGTTCCTGGCTTATTTGATACCCATTTAGTTTCGCATGAATGCGTGGGTATCAATTAGATTCCATCAAGCCTTTGGGTATCGTCGCCCCAGTAAATATGGACGGCTGACGCCTCGTGTCATTGCAGCTCGCTTCTCGACTCCGTCGTCTTTCGTGCTGGAATGCTGGCAGCCTTGCGCTCAAGAAAATTGAATGGTCAGGTGATTGGCATAATGATTACTGCGAGCCACAACCCTCCAGATGACAATGGCGTCAAACTGGTGGATCCAATGGTACGAGTCAATGTGCCAACTATCGGATTACAACATGCTGATTCTTGGGCAATGTAGGGCGAGATGCTCGAGGTACGTCCTCGCGAAACGAAACATCCTCAAGGAAATACACACCTAGTCTAACGGTGGCTTAGGCATCTTGGGAGGCATATGCGACTACTCTTGCTAACGCACCCTCTGACAACGATCTCGTCACGGCTTACGAAAAGCTCACAGAACATATGAAAATAAAACCAGACACCAAAGCTCGTGTAGTGTTCGCTCGGGATACTCGAGCCTCCGGACCTCGTCTAGTCGCTGCTCTGGCTGAAGCCCTCGAGGCGACTGGGACCGAATCTACTGATTACAAGATACTAACCACACCTCAGTTACACTACCTTACTAGATGTTTGAATACCAAAGGCACGCCATACGAATACGGAGAGGCGACTGAGAAGGGTTACTACGAGAAGACTGCAGCGGCTTTAAAAACTGCGATGCAGGGTAAGAAATTTAGCGGTGGAGTTACTGTTGATTGCGCAAATGGTGTTGGTGGACCCAAGCTGAGGGAGCTCATCAAATATTTGTCCAGTCCTTCAGAAGGCGGTCTTGACATCAAGGTTGTCAACGACGACGTACTGAAACCAGAGCGATTGAACCATCAAGTGGGTCTGGTCCTCACGTCACGACTCATTTAAGGAGAAACAGAGGCTGACAGCAGAAACCGTTCAGTGTGGAGCAGACTTCGTCAAAACCGGTCAGCGTGCGCCCCCCTCCTCCCAAGCCGGCCCCATGGCCCGCTGTGCCTCTCTCGATGGTGACGCCGACCGCATAATCTACTACTTTGTCGATTCAGATGGGACCTTCCGTCTCCTCGACGGCGACCGCATTGCCACCCTCGCCGCCCTGTTCATCTCTGACCTCGCCCGCTCGGCCGGCCTCTCGGAAAAACTCAAAGTCGGTGTCGTCCAGACCGCCTATGCCAACGGCGCCTCGACTGGCTACATAACCAAAGATTTGAAACTCCCCGTTGTGTGCACTCCGACCGGCGTCAAGCATCTGCATCATGCGGCAACCAAGTTTGATGTGGGTGTTTACTTCGAAGCCAACGGCCACGGTACTGTAGTCTTCTCCGACCTTGCGTTGAAGCGCCTCGCGAAATACGAACCTCAATCCCCGGCCCAATCTTCCGCCCTTTCCACCCTCCGCGCCCTTACCCGTCTTATCAATCAGACAGTCGGCGACGCCCTCAGCGACCTCCTTCTGGTCGAAGTCATCCTCGCGCACAAAGGCTGGTCGCCCCTCGAATGGGCCAGCACCTATACTGACCTGCCCAATCGTCTTGTACGCGTTGAAGTAGCTGACAGAAACATCTTCAAAGCGGTGGATGCGGAGAGGAAGCTGGAGAGTCCGCCGGGCGTGCAGGCGCAAATTGATGCATTGGTCGGGAAGTACAAGGATGGAAGGTCTTTTGCGAGGGCGAGCGGGACGGAAGAGGCAATGCGGGTGTATGCCGAGGCGGCGACAAGGGGAGAGGCGGATGATTTGGCCGCGAAGGTTTCGGGGGTGGTCAAGGCGGCGGGTACTTGAGTGGGTTTCGATGCTTGTGAGCTACTGAAAGGGGTAAGTAAGCAGTGCGCACAAAAATTGGGAGGTCTTGGTGCTTTTGTGGAAGCCAGCTATGGAGATCATGGTGGTAAAAGTTCTATGTGTAATAGAAGGTTACAAGAAATATGAAAATCAAAATTTGGTTACTACTATCAGGGGATTTGGAGCATCAGAGGGTTTCGGACCTCCGTGGTGAGCAGGCTTGCTGTGTACTCCTCCACTTGATCTATTTCTGACAGCGGATATTTGAATTAAATGCTGTGGGACGATACAGGTGTCGAACCAACCTTTCTACCTGTCGATGCCGACGACTTCTTTAATAACATCAGTGCCGCTACATAGTGCCAAGCACTCACTACCCACATCTTCGACCTATCTACTATAGCTTGGGAAACATCCAAACCATACCGACCCCGCCTTAACTGCGGCCCCGGGAATTTCTTGATACTCATGGGCGTCCGGCATCAGTGAGTGGAAACCTCAATACTCCTCTCGCGCCGGCAGCCCCTCCAGGTTCCCTGTAATGCTCTGATCGACGCTGTCACTGCGCATACCTTTCCTGAAGACTGAGCCAGTGGTTTCTGCAAAGTCCACCAGATTTGCCCAACTGCTTTCATCACTCTTCCCGTATTTTTTCTCCAATCCTACAATGCAAGTCTACCCCTCCTCCCTGTCCATCTCGTCCCTTCTTCTCTTTCCCCCCTGCCCCGGCTTCCTTCCCCTAAGCGTAGCACCCTTACTCCCTCTCTTCTCATGCAAGTCTTTCATCTCCCCAACAGCCACCCTCTGCGCCTCCGCCACCCTCTCCCCCAAGACCATCACTTCCTCCTTCTCAACCTCGTACTCCTTCAATTTATGTCCCAGCGCCGTCTCAATCCTCAGCCAGATCTCGACGTCGTATTGCGTTACTAAAGATATGGCGTGACCCGATTTGCCGGCCCTAGCAGTCCGTCCGACGCGGTGGATGTACGTTTTGCTGTCAGGAGGGAGGTCGAAGTTGAGCACAATGTCGACGGAGGGGATGTCGAGGCCGCGCGATGCAACGTCCGTGGCGACGAGGATCTCGCGGGAGCCGGCGCGGAATTTACCCAGCGCGCCCAGGCGAGCGGATTGACTCAATTGGCCGTGGAGGGGAATAGCACCAAGTCCGAGGGAGCGGAGCAGGATGGCTAGGCGCTGGGTTTCGTTCACGGTTCTGGTAAAGATTATACAAGATTGGCCTGAGAAATCTGCAGTAAGGAGATGCACGAGGTAGAGATCTTTGTGCATGTGCGGGAAAAAGAGGTAGGACTGGATAAGGGTGGAGACTGTTTGGTATTTGTTTTCCGAGATGCTAACACGCAGCGGGTTTGACAACGAAGCGCGCTGGAGAGATTCAACCTTTGAGGTCATGGTTGCGGAAAAGAGATAGGTGCGGCGCTCTCGCGGAAGCACTTTGAGAATTTTATCGAGAATGGGTCCAAAGTCAAGGTCGAGGAGGCGGTCGGCTTCGTCCATGACAAGGTATTTGAGAGAGCGTAGGGAGAAGCCTTTCGTGTTTTCCAGGTGGTCGAGGAGACGGCCGGGGGTGGCGACGATGATGTGTGGTTTTTTGCCCAGGGCGATGGACTGGGGGACCATGTCCATACCACCGACTATGACAGCACAGCGTACTGATATCAAAGAGCCGAGTGCTTCAAAGGCTTGAGAGATTTGGTAGGCTAATTCTCGAGTGGGTGCCATGACGAGACCGAATAAAGATTGAGGTTTGTCCATGAGAGCTGACAATTATTAGTACAAGTCTAGGCAAGGTCGGAAATAGAGATAATTCACCCTGCAGTATTGGTAAAGCAAAGGCGGCGGTTTTACCGCTCCCAGTCTCCGCAAGCCCTATGAGATCTCGTCCTTGAAGCGCAAGTGGTATGGCTTCTTTTTGTATCGGTGTTGGGGTTTTGTACCCTAGAGCTGTACATGCTTCACACAACGAATCAATTATGCCAAGCTCCTCAAATGTCTTTGGAGCATCTTCAAGGACAGTTCCAGACTCCGCTTGATTTGCATCTTCCCTGTTTATTGAGGATTCGGGGGGTTGTTCGGTGACTTTTGGCGGCGATGCGATTCTGTCCACCGATTTCGCCTTTTTGAGTATTAACTTTGGTAAGTCTGCTACCTGAGAACTGCCATTGGGCTTCCTCTTCTTAATAGCAGACATCTTGGTGTCCAGTAGATTCTCAACCGCTCACACAAAACTTTACAGAACACCCTCGCACAATTGGCATCGATACTTCAGGATTCCAACGCTAGCTAGTCTTATCGATAAGCTTTAGCGAGGCGAACTTCGAAGACGGTTGATTCTTGTTGCCGAACAGCAGAGCCTTTTTTAGGACATCACCAAACTCTTCTATCCTTTCGAACCCGATTCATCATGGCGAGAAGGCGTACCAAGAAACGTACGCATCTTGGGGCGAACAATGGACCGTCCAATGGAGTCAAGGCGAACTCTTCAGCCAGCAGAGAGCCCAAGAGCATGGTAATTCGCATAGGAGCAGGAGAAGTCGGACCTAGTGTTAGCCAGCTGGTGAAGGATGTTCGGAGTATGCTGGAACCTGGTACGGCCAGTAGACTAAAGGTTTTCTTTCGTTCTATACCCCGCGAAGCTTAAGAGCTGATATGCCTTATCGGGACAGGAGCGTAAGTCAAACAGACTACGAGACTACACCACCATGGCGGGTCCTCTCGGCGTTTCCCACCTCCTCCTCTTCTCAAGATCCACTACAGGCAACACCAATCTTCGCCTCGCACTCACCCCTCGAGGTCCTACGCTTCATTTCCGCGTGGAGCAATATTCCCTTTGCAAAGATGTCCGAAAGGCATTGAAACACCCCAATGGTGGAGGAAAGGAATATTTAACTCCTCCCCTCCTCGTCATGAACAACTTCATCACTCCTCCACCCCAAGACGGCTCAAGCCCTGCAGTTCCAAAACATCTTGAATCCCTCACAACCACAATATTCCAATCTCTGTTCCCGCCGATATCGCCGCAATCAACGCCCCTCTCCTCCATCCGCCGGGTCCTCGTCCTAAATCGCGAACTTTCCAAACCATCGTCCTCGTCTTTGCCAGACGACAACGGATCCTACAACCTCAACCTCCGTCACTATGCCATCACAACAAAGCGCATTGGTCTCTCCCGCGGCATCCGCCGTCTCAATGCCGCAGAGAAAATGCTCCACGATCGCAAGAACAAGCGGTCGCTGCCAAACCTAGGGAAGCTAGAAGACGTTTCCGACTACCTCCTTGATCCCTCAGCCGCGGCGGGGGGCTTCACATCGGGCAGTGAAAGCGAAGTTGAAACAGACGCCGAAGTTGAGGTATTAGATACTAGCGCGAAGAAAGTGCTGAGTAAACAACAGATGGCTGCTCTACGTCGCAGCAACTCAGAGAATGGCCCACGGAGGCAAGAACCAGGTGTAGAAAAGCGGGCCGTAAAATTGGTTGAACTAGGGCCGAGATTGAAACTGCGGATGACGAAGGTGGAAGAGGGGGTCTGTGGGGGGAAAGTTATGTGGCATGAGTATTTGAATAAGAGTAAGGAAGAGGTGAAGGAGATGGAGAAAGTTTGGGAGGGCAGGAGAAAACAGAGAGAAGAAAGGAAGAGGGTGCAGAGGGAGAACGTGGAGAGGAAGAAGAAGGAGAAGGGATCGTCGAAGAAAGAGGGGGTTGAAGAAGAAAAGGGGGATATGGTGATGGATGAGGAGGGGTATGAGGATGAATGGGATAGTGAGGGCTTAGAAGGGGATGGAGAGATGAAGACGAATGAGATGGAGGAGGCTGGTTGAGGTATTATGGTGTTATCAGTGACTTAGGAGGTACGATCAACCCTTTTTATGTTGTATAAATGGAGAAACTTGAATTGAAATGAAGGCTGGTTGCTAATTGGATGATTATAGGTCAAAGGGTTATTTTGTACATACACATCTTGATGAAAAGCTTAAAAGACATCATTGAATAAGAGAGCAGCGATAACTTAATGTATAGCTGTGCAATACTCATTGTCTAACAACTACCATCTCCAAGTGATTGTGCTGTCGCAAACAAATCAGTGACGCTTACGGTCGGTTGGCCCAGTGTTTACTCATTGCCGCCAGAGAAGACTAGATGCATGTTGTAACTCTGGGGCAAAAGAAGTCAAACGCTAATTTAATCCGAATCTCATATCGAGAAGTGGGACCGAGGCATGCCATCATTTCCATCTCTTCTCTTTCGATCGACGCTGAAGATCTTCAGTCGCTCGTTGCCACCTCGGAACCAATCTTGAGAATGATCGCTCCTTGCCGATTGCCCTCACAAAACCGTATTTACATGGCAGCCATCGCTTGCCTCCTTATAAGTTCGCTAATCCAGACCGCGGCGGACAAATTCCATCCTCGCAACAAAAGCCCGTCAACTCTACTGCCGCTCCCTCCCCTCCTGGCTCGTCCCACGGTTCAACTTGGACGACTGCCGCGAAGCCAACACCCGCTTCATCCTCACCGATTACGACTGCTACAAACAACGGCGCTTCGAAATCCTTGACCTCAACTCCACGCAAACCACGCACTTCCAGCGCACACTCACGCCAGGCCGCTACACCCTTAGCACCTGCACCATCATCGTTGCCCTGCTCGGAAGCTTCCGGTTCTGCCGCCGCTGCCGCCAATGCCCGTGGAACCCACGGTGCCGTGGGGGAAAAGCGATGTGCTGACCTATGACGAGTTGTACAAGGCTATGCAGTAGATTTATAGGATGTACAGGGGCTGATATGCCGATTGGGTGAATGGCGGTGGGAAAGGAGAGGAGCGTCGGGGTTTTTGATCTGGCCACGGGTCGCTGGTAGAACAAAATCTTCCTGTGAGAGTGGGGGAGGCGGAGTATTTGCGGAATGTCACATAGCTCTTCCGTGGGTTTGGGCTAGATAGGGCTTAGTGTTAGTAGGGTTGGGTAGAAGGAGTAGATGCCGTAGAAACAGTTATAGATTGTAGATCCTGCAGTGTGGTGGTCTGGGGCCTTGCAGCGGACAGACCAGAACCCCTTCTAACAGGGTGATGTAGGCACTCGAATGTTACTCGCCGAACGCCCTGAAGTTCGCTTTGTTCAAGGTTGGTTATTGAGAGATCCGTGTAATAATCACCTTACTCCAGCGGGCTGAACATGGTTTAGCCAACAGTTTGCACCAAAGTCAGTACTCATTGACAAAATGTGTGTTTTTACACGAACAGAGTGCGGGAGCAACAAGATAAAAATGCATCAATATATTTCGCACAATGCCTTTTTTTCAATTAGACCAAGACAGCTGTTAGCAGTGTCATGTTCCGCACAAGTATATAGCATGCGAAAGACGTTATGAGTCCACTTGGAACTTCCAGTGCCGTCATGCATAGCGCTGCTCGTTAGTATCTGGTAATCACATCAGAAATTTAGATATGGTCAATACTGATTAATCAAAACGAATGTGAGTTAGCATGTTAGTCTGGTCAGCGATAAGTGACCTAGATCAGGAAACTAATGTGCGACCCAACATCCCGCCGGGTGTCAAAAGCTCGAAATAGAAAGCTCAAGCCAGAGGCAGTTGTTTCACATCAGCCTTTCCACTCTTGACCCATTCCGGATCAATGAGCTTCTCCCTCTCAGGGTAGATGAGCTTGTATGCGGTGCGAATCGTACCGTCACTCACACCCGCCACTGCCGATATATCTTTGGCAGATCTAGGCACTGCCAGCAGGTGCGATGCCATGTAGATACATGCTGCCGCAACAGAGATCGGGGATCTCCCAGCGAGTGATCCAACATTTTCCATCTTTTCGGCAATGGCCTGTGACATCGTAATGCATTCATAGGACAGTCCGAGGTGGCTGCAATATCTCTCACACAATTCCTTTGCACCAGTTGATTTGGTGGTATTGTATTTCTCATTGGGGTTGACGACCCCTTCATTGTTAAGATTAGCAACAAGTAAACAAGAGCCAATTCTGTCACGATTAACTTACCCCCTGATCGCACCAAGCTCTCCAGCTTCTCCTTGTTCTGCTTTGCAAAGAACTTCTCCAAGTTCTTAAACATCCTTCCAATTTCTGCTTTAGGTACTTTTGTCAAAGCATAGATCTCTCGGAAGGTTCGGCCAAGGCTACACTGACGACACGCTATGAAGATGACGCCCGCGATAAGCGTATCTTGAGATTTTCCTTTGAAAGCTCCAGCATCATTGACCATCTTAAAAAGATGTTTTGCCACGTCCGAGACATTCTTCATAAGGCTTAATGCATCACACAATGCCCCGATCTCCTTGTAGGCTGCCAATAGTGACTTCGTAGATTTATCGTGCGTCGACTTGTTTTGAGCTCGATGCAAGTCACGGCTTTTGTGATTAGCTGCACCATCACCAAAGGAGATAGTGGTCTGCAACTGAGACCCGTTCAGAAGAGGATTCGCGCCGTCTCCGACACGTGAAGGATCATCGTTTCCCTGGTCATCGTTCGAGAAGGTACGCCACTCGGAACGCGTATCAATGATTCTGTCACCAAGGACTAGTCCACAAGATCCACAGACCATATCGCCTGAAGAGAATTCTTCGACTAGGTTGGGTGGGAACTCCTTGCAGTCTCTGCAAATTACCTGCATGTTGAGATTTTCTCTCCATGGTTCCTGGGGTTTACCAATAGCGGTTAGATCTGATTTCACGCCAGACATAGCAGTCTCGGCTGGAACTGTTGCCATCTTGGACAATTGTTTACGCTTTTCGAACCGCTGTCGTGACCTCTTTTTCACACCCTTGGCAGTCACCGAAAGGTTGTGGTTTGCGGCGCAGCAACGAATGAAGAGTGGAGAATACACTTTGACGACTTGATATTGTGTCGAAGACGCAATGGCTGGGGAGCCAAATCCAATCCCAGATTCGTGAAATTAGCGGCTGTACAAGAGCAGCAACGTGCTGCTTGCTACTTTTGGACTGTCACTGCAAGGAATCCCGCATGTTAGTGGGGTCTGAAGATATGCAACAGCGTCGAGCAGAACAGGGAAACAGCAAGTACAGTAAGTGCAAATGGATAGCTCGAGCTGTTGTCTGCAAGGAGCGGCGACGACTACCAGCAAGTACACGGAAGGCGATCTGATGTACCTATCAAGAATATTCCCTGAGAGGTTTAGCGATCGGTCCCAATGTTGCGGCAAGCGTAAGTTGGTGGATATCCGAAATCAGCGAGTCCGCAGGCTATCGTGGCGGTATTAGAAGTGAGCGATGGGAAAAGTAGCGCCGAGACCAAGACACAATACGAAAGAGGGAGCGATGTGTTCTGCTGGCTGCTGTCCGACGACGAAACCAGTGAAGGCGTGAGTATCCGAGCAACGTCAGATTCCCACAGATAGTCGAGGAAGCATAGATATCACAACCGTGACCCAGCAGAGAGTATTAGTATTGGAGGATGGGTGGAGGGTGGCTAAAGAGTGTTATAGCCTTATAGGTGAAGTTGAAAGAAGAGTGGCTCGGTGAGTCAGCACTCAGCAGTCCACTAGCGGGAACTAGTCGAAAACAGATCATTGCGATCATTTCAGAGGCAGCAAGACAACTCTCTCTCTACCACTATGCTTCGATCACTCAAAGCCGCCGTAAGTTCGATTCGATTGACCATAATCTAATAAGTGGCCGAATTACGTTAACTTATGGCAGCGCCTCACGTTGGCTCGTGTAAGCCTTCAGCAGACCATTATCCAGCAGAGAACGTTGATATCACCTACAGCACCTTTAAGAGGTGAGTAAATCCCAGAATGATGGAAGATAGATAAGCTGATGGTTCAATGCACAGCCGACCTGGTCCAAGATCTATATCTCAGAGAGCTCAAATCGTACAAACCAACTCCAATCAAGCCCTCCGACTCAGAGGGTCACGTCCAGAAGTTTTCCCCACCGAGAGCGCCAACCTCACCAGACGAAGGCGATATCGCTAGCGATTTGAAGGCTTATGAGAGTCAACAAGTCGAAGTAGAAGGCCAAACTGCCGCAGGAGAGGCTAAATTGTCTGAGGATGATTGGTTTGAGGAAGAGGAGGAAGAGGAGGAAGCAGGTGCAGCTCATTAGATTCCACACATTAAGGATCCATGACACTACACGTTGATAGGGATCGCAGTATCCACCTTGTGCGCTCTGCTCCTCCCGTGTTTACAAGGTTTTCCTCGAGGGCACATACTCATCCTTTGTTGCAATATGGTAGTCGCAAGGTCTGTTAGCAGATGGTCCATCTTCTACCACTCAGCATGAAGCTATACCGCAAAGGCTGATCACATGATTGATGTGCCGTGACCTGATACTGGTCCTGTCCAAAGAACAGCTGTACTGGCTGTTACACTAACGCTTTGACGCCAACAACGGAATGCTTCCTATACAATATCATCTACAGTTTCTATGAATTTCGGGCGTATCATACGCAATAGACATGACTAGAAATCAAGCCACTGCTATCTGATCGTTTCACGTCCACAGTACGTACCACGAGGGGGTCGCCATTTCCGATGGAAACTGCTTTGCACTACGTCTTTTTAATTAGATATCGTTGATTGCGAAACCTGTGCCGTTTTTTAGAATTTGCCGAGAGCCCCACCAAATTTAGTGGCGAATCTCCTAAAAGTGCAAAATAAGAAACAGATTTGTAAAATCAACCCCACTGCCCTTCCGATGCTTCATATGTAGTATATTCAATGCTTCGTATGTGACCTACTCAGTGCTTCATATGTGGCCTATTCAGTGCTTCATATGTGACGTATCCAGTGCTTCATATGTGACGTATCCAGTGCTCTATATGTGACGTATCCAGTGCTTCATATGTAGTATATCCAGTGCTCCATATGTGACGTATCCAGTGCTCCATATGTGATCTATCCAGTGCTTCATATGTGACGTACCCAGTGCTCCATATGTGACGTATCCAGTGCTCTATATGTGACGTATTCAGTGCTCCATATGTGGTCTATCCAGTGCTTCACATGTAGTATATTCAGTGCTTCATATGTGACGTATCCAGTGCTCCATATGTGATCTATCCAGAGCTCCATATGTGACGTACCCAGTGCTTCATATGTGACGTACTCAGTGCTTCATATGTGATATATCCAGTGCTCCATATGTGGTATATTCAGTGCTTCGTATGTGACCTACTCAGTGCTTCATATGTGACCTATCCAGTGCTCCATATGTGCTTCATATGTGGTCTATCGGAAGTTAATGGGGAAGTTAATGGGGAAGCCAATGGGGAAGTCAATGGGAAGTAGGGGACCCGTTATCGTTATTTCAAGCTCTTCTCCATAACAATAGTTGATGTAGTCCTTTCTTCTATGCGAAACAGGTAAGACGAAGGACTCGATGAAGCTTTGCGATGGGGAAGCAAACGAAGATGTAAATAGGGAAAGCAATGAAGAAGCTAATGAGGTAGAAAGCCATGTAGGAAGCATTGTTTGAAGCACTGTTTGACGTGTGTTATGCGCCCGACCGACGCGTATTTTGAAGCATGTAGGGAGTTCGATAGACAGCTCGATAAGAAGTTTAGTAGGGAGTTTGGTAGGGAATTTGGTAGGGCGTTTGGTAGGAAGTTTGGTAGGGAGTTTGGTAGGGAGTTTGGTAGGAAATCGGTAGAGCGTTTGGTAGGGAGTTTGGTAGGGAGTTTGATAGGGAATTCGATAGAGCGTTTGGTAGGGAGTTTGGTAGAGAGTTTGGTAGGGCGTTTGGTAGGGAGTTTGGTAGGGAGTTTGGTAGGGAGTTCGATAGGGCGTTTGGTAGGGAGTTTGATATCGAGTCATGAAGAGTGCTTTCTATTGAACTAATTAGCATGTGCTATGAAGCATGTACGAAGCATACAGAGTGTATGAATAAACAGGTAAATCGGTAAACAGAGATGAACAAAGATTCAAAACACGCGTTGAATTAGAATCGAGAAATTCATGAATGGGACGGTTATGAGCACAGCGAGTACAGGTGCGTTGAGACATGAAAAAGGATCGTAAAAAGAGATAAAGATTGATATATACGCGTACAATGAAGATAACGACAGGTGCAGGTAGGTAATGAGAGTATACAGGTATGTACGGGTAAACAGGTAAGAAAATTTCAATCGTCGATCAGGTGATTTCCGATCACCTGATGTACGTACAACGACTTCAATGAACCGTAAAAATCAGGATGGTAGTTGAGGCGAAAGAAAAAGAAATGATGGTAGTTTAAACGGGAAAAAACGACTTGCACGGGTCAACGCAGCGAAAAAACATAGTGCGGGGTCGAAAAAGTTTTGATGTTGGGTCACGTGGTGGAACCCTTGGCAACCAACGATCAGAATACACTCTTGCTTCAGTACTATATAGAAGCTCTTTGGAATGGAGAAATGAGGTTACCACAATGTTTGGTTACTTGCCGCGCTTCATAGATTCACCCTACTTGTTAATCAGTCTCCCAAACGAAATATTTCTCCAGCTTGTCAAAAAGGCACCTTGTCGGCCTTGTTCGTTATTCAGACTAGCGAACCCCTGAGCGAACTTCGTGCACTAAGAATAGAATTATAACTAACGAATTTCCACACTATGGGATTTAAGCTTAAACAATCACCTTATCTATGAATGCCAAGCTCTTTTGGACTTTGACATTAACCGTTAACACGATCGTTCTCACTCGTTACATTTGTTCTTGTTGTATAGGTTACCACTGTTGGTTTTGACTTCTCCTCATAGCGCTTTTATTTATCGGTATATGTACTGTCGTTTCCTTCCGCTTCTTCCTATCACTGGAAAGTGTGGCCTCGACAAATTTAACCCTCCGAGACAGCCTACCGGCCAAGCAGGAGCCACAACGTCGCCTGGTATGAAATTGGGGCACAACTTTGAACACGTTCGAGCTTGGACTCATGCGTGGGTGGAGAGCGGGCATCTCCGCCTAGATTATGACTGCCAACATACTGGTAGATGGGCCGCTACTTTCTGCCGCAGCGGCTAATAATGTCGGTCTCCCCCCTACATCTGACGCTTTGGACGGCCTCAAGGTATCCTCACTCCCTCGATCGGCAAGCTTTACTCAGATACCTACAATTCCAACACCGCACTCTACGCCCGAGAGCAACGGCATCAAACGGACCTTCTCCGAGAATGTGCTCGTAAACCCAAAAGGGAATGCCTTCCGGCAATCATTCAGCAAGCAAGCATCAGAAAGCATCGAAGACTTACATGGAAAACTCAATGGCAAGAAATTGTTGAGGCGAAAATCAACCCGTTCATTGGTTGGTTCTAAAATCACCGTATCGAAGTTTGCCTTAGGACCACGCCGGGGTACTAGCGACTTGGCGTACGAGTCGACTAATGATGGCTCGAAGGAGACTCATGGACCTGAAAGTAAACGCCGTTCCGTTTCTGGGTCTTTAACAACTTTCGCCAGAAAATCGTGGATTTCAGCTTCAAGATCTCCATCCCCGAACAAACGAGAAGCTTCAGCAAACGGTCCTCTTGTTGAAGAATCGGGCTCCAATAATGCAAGGCCACCATCCCGGGCCAGTGCCAATACTATCAATGATAGCAAAGATGCAACCACAAGTGGCCATGTTGGTACGCCATCTAAGAGGAGCAGTACGATTGGCAAGAAGTCAAGACGGCCGCTTAGTGCGTTTCTTGGGAGAGCTTCCACCGAAGTAGAGGCCCCTTCTGTGCCCTCGATCCCGATCTCGTATTCCACCGATAGACTACCGTCCTTAAACAATAACCCCTTATCATCAGCAAGTCCCCCTACTATCCCAAAATCAATGTCTTCCGAACGACTACAGGGGATGGGAACGGAGTCCCCCCGAAGAAGGGACGAACTATGGGGAGTTTTTCGAGCACTTGACGGAGAATTTCAAAAGTAAGTTCTGTACGAGGTTCGACTCAAGGTATTTCGTACCAAACGCATATGCAGATTCCAAACGCGGGCGAGCACTCTCAAACTCGCAATTGTCCGGTCCGCCCTACTCCCCTTCCTCAAAAATTATGCCGACCACCCCTCAAATGCAAAATTGAGGCCCGAAGATCTAGATAGGCGTATCAATATCATGAACAAGTGGTGGACAGGCCTTTTAGAAATGCTGAACGGTAGGAACGGTGAGTCAGTGTCCGGTAACGACAGACCTACCATCCTGGAAGCTGTCACTGCCATCATGACCAGGCCCGAGTGGACTATACATCCGACCACTTTTGCGTTTCGCACAGATAAACCGTTGCGACCGTCGCTCAAATCACGATCAACTACCTCTCTTGGGTCGACGGCTTCCGACTTCCTCGCTGATTCTGTTCTTCACAACATTAGAAATACATATGTTCAGAACCTCTTAGCGCAGATGGCGTTTGTGGTAGACAAGATGTCGATGCGAAATGTAGCGGCCAGCGTTGTGGCGTTTTGTGGAAAGGTCACTGCATACGCTTTTTTTTACTGTGACGGAATAGCCGAGATCTTGGTTCGCCTTTGGGCAACATCCCCAGAAGTCCTACGAAGAGTCCTTACCGAGAATGGTGTTCGACGGGACACAGACTTGAAAGCAGCCTCTGGGAGTGTTGCTATCAAATTTCCACCGTGTGTGCATAATTTGACGTTTCAGTCACTAAGATCGATGATGAAGAATCTGCGCCGTCGACCTCAAGTACCTATTGCTACTGCATATATACCCTGGCACGGCCCTTGGGTAGGGAGGTGGGCTGGAAGAGATAGCGATCTCTTCTTTGTTTTTGCGAAGAATTATTATGATCTGACTTGCCGATTCCTTTCAGAGGGTATCACTCCAGGAGAGAGAACCTGTGCACCCGGCTACATTTTAGTACAGGCACAGATGCTCACAGTTTTAGATGCGACAATTCAACGTGCTATCAACCAACCGTCGGATCACTTTAATGCGGCGCCGTCTTCAACCTTTGAGGACTTGCTTGGAGAGGCCGACGCTTCTGCTACTGTACTTCCATTACCCCCAAGCGGTGTCAATCGCTCGATGGCTGAGAATCGTCTCATTATGATGTTAAGGGATTGTTTATCAGGGTCCTCTGCAATGTCAGAGAAAGCTCAGAAGACTTTTGCCGAGTCTTTTGGCTACCTTCTTAGAGCCGCTGCTCGACACATCTCGTTGTTTGATAATAGCGCATGCTTCACGCTATGCGATTTCATGGAAGAAGCAATTGCTATCTTAGATCGCTATCATCATACCTCGAATCAGGAACAGCCCGTTCTTGATTGGGCGTTTTGGTTGGATGTGTATAAACATATGATGCGAAGCCAAAATACTATGACGGAAATACGGCTATGTGCGTTCCTTTACAGCCTATGGAGCACCATTGTCAGCGATGAGAGCAGGAAACGTGAGTTGTGTTTGGAATGGCTCTTGAGTGAGGCTACCTTTGGAAGGATGTTCAATCACTGGTGTCCGATGGTGAGGGCATATTACATGCGACTGCTCTGTTGGAAAGTCGCAAGATTGGATGGTGCCAATTCTGACACAGATATGTAAGTATGAACACTGCAGGTCCTTGGAGTCATGAAGCTAAGCCTTCTACAGAACGATATTAGAGACTCTATTGCTTCGCTTAAAGCGCGTGTGGTGCCATTTTCTTTATCTCCAACAGTACGCTGAAAACCATGGTATCGTGTCCCCCTCCACGGCACCTTGTAGTCCAGCTCCTGGGCGTCGCCTCCTGATAATCAGGAACGACGTGCAAGCTGCACCGGGCGGAATATTTCTTTCATTCGATGGCATCCTATCCTCGACATCATCTTCAACCACTCAACCAACTGCCTACGAAAGGCATAGCTCACTGGAAAAACTGACTCATGCAACGGCATCGCAGCTTTCCTTGGCTGGAGAAGATGCAAACAAGTTGTCTCAAAGTGGAAAGAAGCGGTGGGGTCTGTTTAAGAATATCATGCCCTTCGCTGGCTCACCCGAAGATCGCTCGAAACCAAAGCCGACCGCTTCTACTACCAACCCATCGAGCGGGAACGCACCTGCTGTGGGGCAGGAGCCTTCGACAGGCAAGCTTGTATCAGTAACCCCTCCTTTTCGTCCCCACTCTTTCAAGTTTTCCCTTGAATGGAGCGACAGGGAGAATAATCCTGCTGGCAAAGAGAGGCGTCTATACCCTCCTAGGCTTCCCTTACCTGCTCAAACATACCTACAATCAGTGCGGGCTGAGACGCCTACGAACAGGCCCATCAAACCGGAAGGCCCTGCCACTGAGTCAAGCAAGTACGCTGGTAGGGCTCTCGCAGAATGGGCCATTCTACTTATTGAGTGTCAAACTTTTTTCGACAGGCGGAAAAATGAGGGTGTCCCAGGAAACGAGCAGGTAGAGACGCCTACGCTTGGTGTGGAAACGTTCCGCAGATGAACTTCCGGCGAGGACTACCTGTATTGGTTATCTACAAGAATTTATGACTTGTGCTTGCAAGTGTGCCGGCGTTTCTGGACATTGGAGCACACATTATATCGGCATGGGTCTGCTCGGAGTCGCTAGAGTCATTGTTTCAGGGTTGGATTTGGGTGTACAGATGTTCAATGCCATGTCACGCATCTTACACAATTTATCTAGATCTTGGTAATTAAAGCCGGTAGAGCACATCTGTTAGGTCTGAAGTAGGTAGAAGAAGCAACTGGGGTATCTCGAACTCCACAAATACAAATATCGAACATCGAACCATGATCCGAATCTTATGGAAGATCTTGTTGCCCATTCCCCTTAAGGGTATGGCATAAAGGGACCCGATTTGTCATGGCTCTACTTCCCCTTCTTCGCTAACATCATCTACGGGAGCGCCGTTCGCAGTGCTGTTCTCAGCTGGCGGCTCCTGCGGGGCTGTCATGCCGTTGGTGTGGCTAGTATCACCATTAACCTTTTGCCTTTTTCTAGGACTGCCGTTTATGATATCATCACCATCAACCATGTCGCCATGTGCGTCCTGGCTAAGGCCATTGCCGTTGTGTCCTGCAGCTCCGTTCGTAGCAACATTCTGCTCTAGACTTCCCAATCCATCCCTTTCCCTTTTCACGTGGTTTTCTTGAAAGCCAAGAGGATCAGAAGCTGAGCTACTACCTTGGCTGGCCTCGTGCAGTGCAGAATCGATACACCCCTCAACATTCTCCCGCACAGCCCTCGTTTTTGCCGTTGCTTCATCGCCATCCTCTGGAGTTTGTTCGTGGGTCACGGCTTCTCTGGATGTTCTGAACGGGATAGTCTCGTACATGATAGCCATGATGTTACATGCCCTTCTGATGCTTCTTAACTTCACCCCAACAACGTCCCACCAAGGTCTGCCTTGTGCATCGTCTGGCAAACAAACTCCGCAGTGCTTCGCCGCCGCATAAAGTGAGCTCGCCGCGATTGTCCTACTTGGAAACAGCAGACAGAGCACCGTCATACAGCTATCGTTCACGAACGCCCATGCCGCGTTCCTTAGCCTCTTGTTATCCTGTTCCCCGAAAAACATCAGCAGCTCAAACATAGTCTTATGCGGCGGCTCCAAGCTCAAATCAAAGCAAATAGCTTCAAGCAGCAAATCTTCGTTGTGTAGGATGTTGTCTTTCCACCTCCAATATTCCTTGTCCTGCTCATCTACAACTTTTCCTGGGTCCTTCTGCGCTACCCTCACACAGGCGATAACCAAGTCTTTCATCTTCCTACAATCCTCTTCAACTTTAGTCGCCAAGAACAGACTTGTCGCGGCCATGGAATAGTAGTGGAAGCCCGGCCTGTTGGGGATATCGACCATAGAATGGCGCATGTAGAAGCGATGCAGAAATACATTGGCGGTGGCGAGGGTGATTTGGGGGAGCTTGAGCATGATGCCGACTTGGAGGATGAAGTTGACGCCTTTACTACGGTTCTCGCGTTCCTTTTCAGGAGAGAGGCCATCGAGGACGGAGGGTGTGCCTAGGAGCTCCGATTCGGTGAATAGCCATTGGGATTCAGCAAGGAGGAGGAGCTCGCTAGGGAGTGCTGGGGGTTGGCGCGAGGGGGACCTGGAGGCTGAATTGGTAGAGTTCTGGATATTGAATGCGACAGGCATATTTAACGGTGGTAGTACACGTCTTTGATATCAACTGGAGTTCGGTGGAGCTCAGTCAGTAAGCTCGTAGGGTCACGGCCCAGAATGTTCGCAGTAAAAGATAAATACTGCTTGGATGCGTTATGTGATGTATTCTTATACCAGCCTAGTTTATCAATTCAATACCTAATCGCTGTAAGGTATGTAAATGCAGGTAATATACAACAAGAAATCATATAGCGGCCAACATATCGTTGAACCTTTACCCACTTACGTTCAAGTCATACTTCAAAAGGCAAACTGTCAGTCTCACGTCTTACTTTCTTCACACACAAGCAAAGCAATACGCAACCAACTCGTCTAAGATTCTCCAAATATGTCTCCCCGCACCGACTCCTACTTGTCTCTATGCCTTGAGCAGGCCATCAAGTCTCCTCTGCACTACCGTCACGGTTGTATCATTGTTCGCGGTGGTAAAGTCATTGGTCAAGGGTACAATGACCACCGGCCTCATTTTGATGGAGGGGCCAAGAGATTAGCGCCTTTCAGTGCGTTCAATAGCCCTGCTATTGCAGCTTTGGACCAAAAGAACAAATGCAGAAGTAAGGCAGTCAGTGAAAAGAGTAAGCTCTCGAAGCAGAACGAGTCATCGTCCGAGACGCATATGCCCTGCGGCGACACCAAAGGTGGTAATCTGGCAAATACTCCGCTATCAATGCATTCGGAAATGATGGCTATCCACTCTGCCCTCTCATTTTCCAGTACTCTGGCTTCTCAGGCGTCTACCAGATCTGCTCAGTGGCTGCAAAAACCAAGCCTCAAATTACCTGGTCGTGCGAAACGAGGATTACGACTACAGAACATCAAAGCCTACATCAATCGAGCAGCCGACAAAGACGTTGTCACCCAGGAGAGGAAACCGGCTGCCAACCAACGCAGTGGCAAGTCCCAGGTTCAAGCGTCGCAATTTGAAACATGTTCATCTCGATGCGGTCGAGGAGAAGGAGAAGAAGTTGGACCCCATCAAGGAGTACGAGTACGAGGAGTACAACAAGAAGAAGAAGAAATGTCTGCCTCTGAAGAACAGTGCTTCGAAAGACCGTACGAAGGGGCTGCATGGGCTTCATCACGATCATCAACATTATCGTCAGGCTCGACAACATGGACAGACTGTGGCACATGGACAACAGCAGCAGCATGAATTGACGTGTGAATCAACAACGAGAGTAAATTCTCGCAATGATTCTGCTTCTTGCAACGAAATCGATAATAACTTGGCTACTTTACTGGACCATAATGTAGATTCTATCTCAGCCATTAGAGGTAGGCGGCAGAAATATTCTTCCCCTGAAAAGGACAAGAACAACCAGATAAAAGTCATTTCCGAAGACCAGCACCCTGGCACGACTTGTTTTGAGCCTCAGCGTCGAGCCACGCCTCAGCCATACAATGTCTCTGAGCGCATGAAAGACCTCCGATTGTGCGGCTCGGACATATATGTAGCGAGGCTCGGCTGGAAGAAGCAGACCGATGTCGGCAATCAGACACTTGAAGCTGACGTCAAAGATCCGGTCAATAAGTCTGGCGGCGAGCCTCGCTCCCTGCACGACGAACTTCGCAGCCCCTTTCCGACCGTTCAGCCTGCCATTGTCCAGACAGCGGAGCACGCAACAGCTTTACAGTCACGTCCTTGTTACCGCTGCATTCTTTACATCTACGCGGCAGGTATCAAACGGGTGTTTTGGACCAATAGCCGAGGTGAATGGGAAGGTGCTAAGGTCAGAGATTTGGTTGATGCTTTGGAGGCTCCGGAGGGAAAGGCACAGGATGCGCGAGGGGGTGTAGATGGGGTTTTCGTGACCAAGCATGAGGTGCTGAGACTGAGAGGAATGATGGGCGTGTGATGGTAAGGGGTGTTGGCCTATGTGCACCGGAACAAGGTGCTCATGTTAAGAGAGCCCAAGAGGTGAGTAGGGGGCATGGCGGTGAGATAAGGACTTTAGAAGCGGTAGTTTTAGAGGTGTAATTTGATATACTGGAAAATTGGCTTCTTCACGAATCTCCCGCATATCCACTTCGTTCAGCATGCTATCATTATTTGCTCCTATCCCACCCCAACCCATTCATAAAATAAAATAAACCACCCTCTTCTTCTTCCCAAGCACAAATCCACGCCCATCTCCTCGCCTCCATTTAAACACACCACAGAATCGCCACTCCAATAATCTAATGCAGCTGCCAGAACACCGTGAGGGATCTCCTACAATGCAACTTTGAATCTCTAGGCCGCAGGTTCTAATTCAGAAAAGGGAAAGGGGTGGTTAGGCCACGGATTGGAGCGGGAAGAGAGAGAGAGAGAGAGGGAGAAATGTATTGGGGGATGCGAGATAGGAAGAGAGGGTAGAATGGTCGTTGACGGGAGGAAGATTCGGGGTAGGAGTAAGCGCACAGAGGCGATGGGAGGAACCCGCGGGCGACGATGGGGGCAAATAGTCGGCAACGGGTGGCACCGTTTGCCTCGTAAAGTTTGTTTTCGAATCTCCACGTTTGCCTTGTAAAGAAAGCCTATCCGAACCTCCGTTCTCCTAGTAGGTGAAAATAGCCCTATGATAGTGATAAGTCGGCGTCAAGCATTTTCAGACGCTCATTCATGACTACGGTAAATATCACTCGTATTAGATAAAAGTTTGGGAGAACCAAATCTTCTTCAATTTTGAATCTGATGTCCGTCGATCTCTACCCATAACCCGCGGTTGCCACTTTCCGTGTCAACCTTTTATTTTCTCCTCCAGCTAATTACAATCCGCTCCATGTAAGGTAACACACCGCCGTGCCTCCGCTTCGACAGGCGACACTCATAACCACCTTACTAGAGCCTAGCCCGGCTCGAAAAATGAGGGCATGTCCGAAAAAAGTTGCTGCTTTTCCGTCGCTACCGCCGTCGACGCAAGGGGGGGATTCTTTTAAAAGTAAACGAAAGTGCTAGAGCCCATGCAAATACAAATATCGCCACCCCGGGTCCATGAGGTCTGATGCCGAAGATTTTTTGCCGAAACCAAGAAACGCCTGATACCGATTTTTTTTGGAATGTGAAGTGCTCCCCAAAATCCTTGAGGCCTAATGAGAAGTCTATCGGGATATGCTTAGCAGAACGAAAAATTGTCTCGTAATCTTTAGGAAAATAGAAACAAGAATGCGAGGCCGTTAGGTAAGTAGTCGATAGGGGACCCTTCCGTTTTAGTTCGCCTAGTAAAGGAACCCCAGCCGAATGATCAAGTGGTGTACCTCGAGTGCGGCCTTGTGAATGAATACAATGTCGGCACTCCTACGTATCCAGGGACTTGGCGGAGGGAACCGCACGCAGAGCAAAGAAAAGGACTGAAACAAGGATATCGCGGTCCGAGTTAGGCCACGAAACCAGGGGTATCGAATATATTGCGTGTGCAAGTACTTTGCATACTCTTAACGAAAGTGACAAAGATGTCTAGAGGCGAATACATGCAGTTCGAAATCTAGCCTGCGACTGGCTGAGGGCCGTATCCGGGAGCCATGGAGTAACGATCTTGGTAAGGCATACAGTAGCCGCAGCCACAGTGGGCACCATGAGGGTTCCAAGGGCTTGGGTTATACTGCTGAGGGTATGGTGCCTGATATGCTGGTTGAGGAATCTGCGACGGCAGAATCTGCGATGGCGGAGGTATCGTCCTCGCAGGGTAGCTCTGCTGTCCATGGCTATACCCAATCCCACTGAGCCTACCATACCATTCCGGCGTGTTTGGCCCAGTCTCTGGTGCAGATGGTGGTGAATAAGCCGTGTTCAACCGCGTAGGTGGCCATTGATCATAGCGAGGGGTACTCCACTGCGGGTGCAGATGATCATTGGCACTGGCACCGAGTGCCTGCTCATTGTACAATGGTTGGTAAACCGGAGCAGCGGAATAACGCTTGTTTGTGGAGTGCTGCCTCCGGACGTTCGTGTCCACAGGGGCTAGCTTAAGCGACTCCAGTGACTTTTCAATGGCCTTCCTGTCCTGATACCCCTCCCACTGTTCTTGCCACAACATAAAGCCTTGAGGATCATCGGGGTTGACGTGCATATCCCATTTAATGGCCAAAAGCCATTCAATCTCGAGTAAATTCAGCTCGGCGACAGGGATGTTACTAACCTCAGACCAAGAGCGATTCTGAAACGTATTGTCATCCAAGAACTTTGAGCCGAGCAAGAGCGACGTAGTGAGCATACGATAAACTTGTCCACTGCCTGTAGTGTATCTGCCGCTAGCAGATAGCATGGTCATACGAGTAGCCAAGTAGTAAAGTCCAAGGAGGATCGTTGTACGCGGTAAGCGAGTTGAGGATAGGACTTGAAAAACGTATTTACGGAACGCAGGGGGGACCGCAGTCTTTGGATTAACACTTCGAACGATGTCAATGTCTGCAAGGCAGATTCGGGAATCATAGAGGTCATACATTCCCTGTGCCGTCTCGGCCACAAAGTCGGCCATCTGATCCATCTCATAGTCCAGGTAAGCGGCAACACCACCAATTGCCTTTTCTTCCTTGGGCTGCGCCGCAGGCTGGGTTCGCTTTGAACGCAGAGACTGATAATCATCCGTAGAAGGGTCTGGTACCCGGATTGGGGGTAGTAAGGGAGCGCTTATGGGCCCATGAGTGTTTGCGGACGTCCGGGCTGGAGGAGCGGTGTAGTTGGAGATTGACTGACGATCATACTCTTTAGTGTAAAAAGGACCTGACATCGGTGCCATAGAGAATTGTGGGTATCGCTTGGTGTACTCGTGTCCAGATCCTCCACCCTGCGCCTTGGCACAGTGTACATCAGGATTGATTGCTGGATACTGTGTTGCGCCAGTGTTATCGGGGTACATTCCATAGTGATCCGGAGGAGTCAAGGGCATAGGTCGCGAGAACGTGTTTGGGTAGAAAGAAGGCATAACCAGAAGTTGTTCGCTATGATGTGCCCGTGTGTGAGGAAAAACCGCCCGGAAGCGACGAGTCTTGGGCTATGACAGTGTCGACACCCTTTGGTGAATGTGTCCGCTCGATTTTTCGGCTCGTGGTGCTGGTGACCTTTCAAACCCCGGTCCAAAGGTCCAAAAGTACTCGGCAAGCGAAACGCCCGCGAGGAGCTCAGAAGACTTAAGAAAGGGTCAAAACGTCATCAACGGTTTAGAGGTCCGCTTTTTCGCGATCTAGTTGCCTTGTACTTGACTTCTGGTTGACTTGTGTGGTAGGTAAATGAGAGTCGTATTAAAAGGAAATGGTCGTTACGCTGGAAGAACAGGATCGCTAAAACAACAGGTGTCTGAACAGAAGAAACGGCTAGATCTGACGCGAGGTCTTCTTCCAACAGATCGTAAATGCGGATAAGTCCAGTTGAGGGTTCGCGAGAGCTGAGTTGTCGCTTTGTCGGAGATAAGTCAACTAGCTGAATTCTTGCGATGAATTAAAGGTGTTGGTGTGATGGTGTCGTACTCCAAGAGATCACAAGTCTTAGTTAAAAGCTCAATCAACTTGGTGTCGATTCAGGAGAATATGTGTTGGTCGGCGATAGATGGAAGAAAGGTAGCGAAGTCCGAACTGAAAAGAGACTATGCGTGTAGAGCCATAGCTTGGTGACAACCGGAAATACTTCGAAGTCGATTCTGAAGGTGTCAAGCAACGGGGGGTCGAGCGAGCAACAAGCAGCGAGCTGTAAGGTGTACTGCCGAGCGGAAAGCGTAATACCGCCAACTGTTGCTTTGTACTTCAGACGACCAGTGTGTTGCGATGCTGATGGAGATCGACTGTGCTGACCGGTCTTGGTTGGTATCACCAGGGTGCTTGTACGACCAAGGCAGCAGGAAATGTGTCGTAGAATCAACCACAAAGGCCCTTCCGATGGTGACCAGAAGGTGTTGTGGAAAAGGTTGTCTGGTGTTGGAGGTTAAGACTTGACGATCCAGCGGTCGCTTTGGGAGGTAGAATACCGTGGATGCAGGCGAGGGTGAAACCGTTTGTTACGGGAAATTACTGTAATCTCTCCATCTGCCACGACAAATGATCCGGTGTGGCGGTAAGGTAGACTGCAAAGAACAGAACCGAGGAGTTTAGATCTATGGTAAATGGCGAGTCGAGAGGAGGTAGAGATGATGGGTGTGGATTTAGGTAGGGGGAAGGGAGAGAGAGGGAGAGAGGGAGAGTTTGGGGATGATTTGATGACGAAGAGTGGGTTTGGCAGCCCGCAGCCTCCTCCGGTGACTCGAGCGGTATTTTTCTTTTTCCTTTTTCCTTTTTTCCTTTTTCTTCTTCTTAGTCGGCGGGGTTTTTGAAATGTAATAAGTTACATACTCCGTACCTTACGGGAGTAGCTTTACTTTACTCGTATTCTATTATCTGTTAAGGTTGTTTACCAAGTTGAGTGTGACTCCCGTAAGTGTGAATTGTGGCTTGTTAGATGGGTTGTACTTCATACGCCAGTAGTACGGTACTTTACCTTACTTTAAGATACTCTTTACAACATTGTGGTTTTCGTTCGAAAAACGAGGAACGAGAAACGTTCTCGGTTCCACCCTCTTCCTCCGCCACTCTGGTTATGAAGTGCTTTGTGAGCGTCTTTCACATTTTCACATGCCCCGTGAAAGATATCGAACAATAATAGCTGGCTACCTACACATCTAAAGTACTTTACTCCACATCGAGTTTGTAATTGCGTGGTCATGCCAGGAGCGGGTACCTTTCGAGGCTTAGGTTCCATTACCCCGTTACCCTCTAGAGCAACGGGATAAAAACGTGGATGCTTGGTGCACCACAGCCAATATACTTTCTAGCAGGGTATCTCACAGATCCAATCATCTATCTTAAAATCATAAGGTATGCCTGAGACGTATTGGTTGAACTCTGCATATCCGAATGTTGGCTCCATTTTTATCACCGTTTTCATTCCGTGCAACATATCGAAGATCTGACCTGGTATCATAAGCCCAACGCCTAGCCGAATGGGGGGGAAACCGTCTAAAAACTCCCGGGCGCCGTCACAACCAGCAAGTTCGGCGCACGACGCAGGCCGTATCGTTTGTTTAACAGTTTAGGTGTTGTAGCTGATCCGTAATTTGGCCCGTGCCCGGTCCTCATCCTCTCCGCCCCAGCTCTGCTTCCACTTGATCTCCTCAAGTTTCATCTCTTCGAACGCTTGGCGGTTCTCGTCTGGCAAAGCAGCAACGATATCCTGCGGCACTTCTGTCAGGCCACCAGGTCCAACGTCCATTGCGGGTCCGTCCGGTCCAGGGATGCCCAACCCTGAATATAGTGGGCTGACATAGTATGTGTCGCTGATGGCAAAGTTGTGGGTGAAAACAGGTGCGACGTCGGGGAACATGGAATCTACTGCTGGAAGGTTAACTGATTCTCTGCGTTGATCGTATGATAGAGGTATTGATGATGCCGGTCCGGTCGGTAGTTGTTCCCATCGACCGTGGGTCGGCTGCATGATCTTTGGGTATTGCATTACATTGGTGTGAGGATCGTAAGCACCTTCGAGACTTTGACGGCGCATCTGAGCGAGTTTGGAGTTGAAAGAACTAAACATGTGAGCGAGGAGACTGTTGAAGGTCAAGGGATTAGCCTACCTAGCTGCTTGTGCATGCTCAAACATCCAGTTATCTCCCGTAACCACAACTTTCTTCTTCTTGCCATCAGCGACCTTACCGCTAGGTAATGGTACGCTTGGTGCCCCTGAGTGGTAGACGCTGCTTGCCCCGTGCCATGCCACGTAGCGATTCTTGTCGTAAGAGTCACCACTGACGGGCGCTCTATCTTCAGGCACAGCCAGTTTCCCCTCAATGTCACCTCGGGCCCTAGCATCAGTTGCCTGATAGTCGTCGGTAATTTTCTTGCCGCCGATGATAATTTGAGCGCCGAATTCTCGAAAGACAGAACGAGCGGTCACAACTCCAATAGCACGGCCTTTGTACGAATGTGGAATGAGACTGCGCTCTATCAGGTCACGCTTTGCCTCATCGCCAAGGATTATCTTATAGAGTGATCGGTGCTTCTGAAAAAACAGGTAGCTGTCCCGGAATCCGATGCATCTTGCGGGCTCAGTCGAGAGCATGTACAGCCGATCTCCTTTTCCGCTAATGGTAAATACGCGTACTCGATATTCCCTGTCTCCTTGCAAACGCCCCATCTTGTCGACTTTATTTTCGCCCTCGGGATCTTCGGGCAGTTCTACTTCGTCGTCCTTGACGTTCGCCATATTACCTTCCTTATCCAAAGGCACCTGGGTGACGTGCGATGGCCCTCCTCTAGGCTTTCCCCATCTCCCTACACCTGATCCACGGACACCTCCACGCCATCCGCCCCTCTTCCGGGGGGTTCCAGTATCCGAGGCCGCGTCTCGAGATTCGTTCTCATCTCGTCCAGACCGATCATGGAGACGAGTTTTGGCAGGTCTTCCGGCACGCCGTTTCTGTGGTATTGCCGACCGCCCCCGAGCTGGAGTGGAGGGTCGAGATACTCCTTCCGAATCATTGCCCGATCCATCTTCCTCGTCCTCATCAGCAGCTTGTTCCCCTACCTGCTCGTCGCGATCGTTTTCCAGAGGAGTTGGTGCACCGTCCGGAGAACCGTCGGCCATCTCCTCGTCCGAGTTCTCGGCTACCTGAGGAGTCGAAGTTCCTGCAATGGCGTTAGCTACTGGATTACAGCTCCTAGGCACTAGGCACTAGGCCCCAGTCGCAGGGCAGCAAAGGAGAGCATACTGGCTGGCAAAGGAGCCGCAGCTTGCGCTGCAGCTCTTGATCTTCTAGCCATACTTTCTACAGGACGCGTTGACCGTGCCGAATTTACAAGCAGGCTTCACAGAGGTAATGCATGACCGTTCCTAAAGTAGATGCCTCATGCTCAACGAGCGCAGTGAATATCTTCTGTTGAGGTACCGTGAGGTACCATGCTCTCGCCGAGCCAAACAGACCACCGGAGCGGAGTATCCTAGTGCCGAGGTACAGTTAAGGTAAACAACTCCAAGTAAAGTACCTCACCTTAAAACTCCGATAGGCTATCATGAACGCTGTTCGGCTACTCGTACTTCCTCAACATATCCTGTTGAGCTAAGATCCCAATACCTCAGGAACCCAACTCTACCCTGTACCAGACAAGTCGCTCGGCCGAAGGGAAAAGCTTCGAGGTCGTCATCATCCGTATTCGTCGTCGTCGAAGGCCCTCCCTTAAGAGAGACCAGATTGGTGCAATACTAGTATTGGAATCTGAATACTGATATGTAACAGGAGACTTGAGGTAAAAGCTTGAATTGACAGTACTCCATAGGTACCCTATATAGAAATGTAAGGTATCTTTCACGAAGTACCTTAGTCTAGTCAAGGAGCACGGGCAATGTACTCAAGGTCACTAGTAGTTACTGTAAATTGGAGGTACGGTAAGGTACGCGTGGTACGGAATACGGTACTTTAGGTATGTGCAAGATTTTCAGAAATTGACGGATCAAATAATCATAATAATCATAATGATAATAATGATACGATGATACCGCCACCCCCCGCACTCGTCCACCGTTGACTTCCTACAGCAAGCACCTACACCACCTTGGGGAGGACCGACTGCAATCATGTCGACGCAGCAACAGCAGCATGACGGTATCAACCCTCACACCGCTGCGGACCTACTCAGGAAAGCAATGCTACAGAGGTAAGCTACCAACATTTTCTTTTGCGCAAATGCCTGCTCGGTCGCGGCCTATTCGAAATAGGACCCTCGCGTTGCCTTCCGCCAGCACAGCTTGCCCATTTGAAGCAAGCATGAGCTGGTGACTGTTGACTCACTGGTGACCGGTGACTACTTTCCCTTCCTTACTTTACTGCTGAGCTGGCCCAGCGTGGAACATCAGCCGCGGCTATAAGCGGGCCTGGGAGCTCTCTGGGGTCGGATCCTCATCGCAGCATTGCCAATTGCCCAGTTTCGAGGGAGTTGACGACACCTACCTTGCTCAAGGTACCTTGCTTGGCCTTGAAGGTTCCTTTCCCTTGGTGGCACTGGCGTGACCTTTCACATGTCCTCCAACAAGAAGTATTCATCAGTGGACGGAAGGACCACTCGCTTCCAAACTTAAGCTCTCGGCCCGCGAGTTCAGACTCCTAGTTTTTCATTTGCAGAAAGACCTCGTAGCCGAGGAACTTTTTGTGACATGCAAATTCCAGACTTCGAAGCACCAATTGCAATTTCACTGCCACTGTACCAGCAACCACAGGCTCTTTTCAATTTCTTCTAACACGATATCTCCTGACTCTCACCCTACGTCGGAACTTGAGTGTATTCTCGTTCTTTAGCTGGTAGAGGTTCTTTTACTCTGCAACTGTCCAAACTCACACCGTCGGACTACTTCTTTCTGTCGTGTCGCATACATTGTTCTGGAATTTACAGATAGAGAATGGCTGTGGCTAACGGAAAGTACGGATTCAGTCGGTCAGACGATGACGGCCATGATCACATCGGATCAACGAGTACGACCCCGTCCGGAATCGCCACACCACGTCCAGATCCTGTAGACAAACGTCTACCAGGCATAATACATAGTTATTTTGGACAGGTTCGTGCAAGATCTTCTACAAGTAATAGCTCAAGCGATTTGTCGCCGCTCGCCGCTCTTGCACCAGGCATAAGAGTTCCGACTTACCACCTGGAGTCCTTTTACGGAGATGCTTCCCGGGCCTTACCTACAGCACCTAGCTCGCCAACTCCGCAGTATAGCAAGGCAGATGGTCTTGCTCCCCAAGTGCCACCACTGAACGCTTCGGAGCAAGGCTCCTTCCCGGACCGCGCCACGGTCGTACCGTACCCGACACCGCCCATATCGTCACCCTCATCAATACACAAAGAGGGCGAGAGTGGCAATGCTGCAGTGGGTTTTTCTCGTGAACCTGAGGGTTCCAGTACTGGCCGCCCGATTTTAGGAAGGCATACCTCTGGAAACGACGTCATACCATTGCGAACACGCCGCCATACTGGTGGCTTGAATCCCCTTTCTAACATCATGACAAGTTCTTCTGTTCATGCTGCGCACATCTCGAATCCTACCTCTCCTTCCTCGTCCGCAATGCCCAGCTTACCTTCCGAGGAGCCTCATACAGTCTCTGCACATTCTTCTTTGATTTCTTATCTTGAGCAGGCAAAGCTGACTCCTGGCGTGGCGGCTCCGCCGCGTATGAAGAACACACCTCCACTCACACCAAGGGCGTTATCAAACGATGGGGCAGATGGTGCTACCAAAACGCTATCAACGTCAAGTACTGGCGCAGAAGATGGGACACGTACTAGGAAGCCAGATACGAACGGCTCCAAGACCCAGTCGAAAGCCAGTCCCCCACCCCCTGTGGGTCCTCCTAAAGGCAAACTTTCGATAAAAATATCAGGAGCACAGGGGTTGAGGCCCAGTTACGATCCTTACGTAGTGTGCGTGTTTGAGTGGAATGAGTCTATCGCAAGTGAGAAACAGACAGATCTGAACATGGAACGGGACGATTCGCAGGGACGAGATGAACTTCTTGGTGGTGTACCGGTCAAGCGCTCGGGCAGTGACATGGGCAGATCAATGGCAATCCCAATGAAAAGCCGACAGAGCAGTACAACCAGTCTATCTGATCAGAAGAAGTTCAAAACGAGCAGACAAGTGACCGATCCAAGTTGGGACCACGAAGCAATCTTGTATGAGTTCTATATAATCAATTCCCCTACCGATGGCTAACTTGCTCAAGTGATGTGCTTGGAGGGCATTCTGGTATAGACCTCTATGTCTACGATCGAGCTGACCAGGAAGCCTTTCTGGGCCATGTCAAGGTTTCTCCCAATGTAAGTGACGATGGCTCGAAACTTGAAGGCTGGTACAAGCTAGAAGCAAGAGATCCGGAAACGGATCACGTGTCAGGTGAAATCCACCTCGAGTGTTCGTATCAAAAAACCGACAAGAAACAATACGGCCCCGAAGACTTTCAAATACTGAAGCTAATCGGTAAAGGTTCGTGCCTGCGCCTTCTCTCCAGATGCTGCTTGGCTGATTCACATATAACAGGAACTTTTGGCCAGGTGTACCTGGTCCGGAAGAAAGACACTCAGCGAGTTTACGCCATGAAAGTCTTGTCCAAAAAGGTGATTGTACAAAAGAAAGAGATAGCCCATACCTTGGGTGAACGCAACATTCTTGTTCGAACCGCAATGGCCGATTCGCCGTTCATTGTGGGCTTAAAGTTCTCTTTCCAAACCGCAACGGATCTCTACCTGGTCACAGGCTACATGTCAGGCGGTGAATTGTTCTGGCATCTTCAAAAGGCCGGCAGATTCGATGAAGAACGTGCGAAATTTTACATTGCTGAGCTCATACTTGCACTGCAGCATCTTCACTCGTATGACATTGTCTACCGGGATCTGAAACCTGAAAACATTCTCTTGGACGCCAATGGCCATATTGCGCTCTGCGACTTCGGTCTATCCAAAGCCAATCTCACCAAGGACGATACTACAAATACGTTTTGTGGTACCACAGAATATCTGGCCCCTGAAGTTCTTCTTGACGAACAGGGCTACACCACTATGGTAGATTTTTGGTCTCTCGGAGTTCTGGTGTTCGAGATGTGCTGTGGATGGAGTCCGTTCTATGCTGACGACACGCAACAAATGTACAAAAATATCGCCTTTGGGAAAGTTCGTTTTCCACGCGATGCCTTGAGTACAGAAGGGAGGAACTTTGTGAAAGGTCTGCTGAATCGCAACCCAAAACACCGGCTAGGTGCCATCAATGACGCGGAAGACCTTAAAGCCCACCCTTTCTTTGCTGACATGGATTGGGACGCTTTGATGAACAAGATGGTTGTGCCGCCTTTCAAACCCAAGCTTAAATCTGTGCTTGACACTTCAAATTTCGATCCCGAATTTACGAATGCTCTGCAGAACTCTTCATCACTTAATGCTCGCGCAGCGGCCTTAACCTCCGGGCATATGCCTGCTTCGACCCCTCTATCACCTGGAGTACAGGCAAACTTCAAAGGTTTCACATTTGTCGACGAGAGCACTATAGAAGAGCAATTTCGAGGTAATGACTTGGACAAAATGGAAGAAGACGATGAGGAGGATTGGGAACAGCCTTCGGATCCCAAGGAAAGTAGAGAGAATCGTATGAGCGGCATCATCAAAACTAGCGATGGTGAGGAGGGTATCTTCAACAACAGCCACTTCGATATATGATACCCCAAGCGAACGTTGATCATGATACATCTATTTATGCGCCGAGCTTACAGCGTCATGCTTGCACATAATTATCTACCTGCTATCACGGTTGATGGCTGTTTCGGTTTTGAATCAGCCTGGTCATGTCTTTGGGTTAGGCGAGGCGCAGGGGCTTACGTGAAGGGAAGTTGATACACATGTTTCAGTGTGTTTCTCAGGCATTCGATTACATACGAACGTTCGGTCGCACGAGCGATGGTATTCAAGGCCCCAGGCGATCATGGCTTTTACCCGTTATGCTTGCTATTGCAGGGAGGTAATCTGCTTTTATCGAGCGGGCGGGTGGGAGATCCTAGGCTCTTTGCATGGACCGGCGCAAAAAGTTCGCATAGCGGTTCACAGTGCTCTGCATCGAGAAAGCAGTTAGCTATGCAGGTGTACATATTACGAGTCTCACATAAAGCGCTCCGAGACATGTTCAATCACCATTGCTCTGAAAGCCTGGGGCAAATGCGGTGCAAGCTTTGCATCATGAGGTTTTTATGAGCATTTAGTAGGCATGGTTCGCCAGATGTACAGGGACTCCAACCTGAGCGTTTACTGATCATCTAATTGTTATCTGCGGAACAAGTCACCATATATTTCCCTCGCCAGGCGGCAGCAGCCTACATTTTCCCCGGCTGCGCCCCTGGCTCATCATTCTCTCATTATGAATTCAGCCCGATCCACCGCTCCAAGTGTACTCTCATGTCGAGCTTCCTTTGGGTGTTCCATGGTGTCTGTATCTTAAATCTTCTATATCGTCCGTCGAGTTTCGCACCTCGAGGTTCTTCGACTTTTACATCTTTTGTATATTCACATCATCGTTGTTCCTTTGCTTTCCTTTCCTTGCTCATTTCTTTTCATGATCTTTCATGTTGTAATTTTCTCCCTCTTGAGATTGGATTCATCGATTCATCGATTCGTCGTTCTCACAGAATCGATCCTTGATTATTTATCCAAGTATAGAAGATAAAGCTGAAGGATATCGATAAGGTTGAATAAGTGAAGTGATATGTTTTTGATAACAGCAATGTTTCGATTGGTTTCATAATCATGGTGATGTGGGTAAGAGAAAGTAAAGAACACTGCTTGGATCTGATTCATCTTTACAGAAATGGAATTGTTGAAAAGGGATCGCTGAGCAAGTATTCCTAACGAAAGAAGACCATGCGGGGAAAATAGAAAACTAATCGCATACCCATCATCGTCCGCTGACAGCAACAATTCTGTGAACATGAGTCTTCAAGGGGGAGCATAAACACTGCACATTAATCAATAAACTTCAGGCTATGCCATGCCAGAGGTAGATTCCTTCCCACATTCCCGGACAGATGAGCAACATGTTCCGTACTTCTGAGATTGAGCAAAAATCTCCCACATATCCAGATGTCATTTCCGGCCCAGAACAATACAATGGTATGACCTAAAGGTCCCCTATTCGCCATGCTAGCGAACACGCACGATCATACATCCTGGCCGACCACAACCCTAGAAGAACCTCTTCAAATCCAACGGCTGATACCTGTACCGTTCTTCATGCTCCCACCACTTTTTACCCCCATGGTCCGATGCATTCCACAGACCCCTACACCCATGATCCCTCTTCACTGTCGCCTCTGCCTTCCCACTCGTCAAATCTGGAAAATCAACCACTGCTCCATCGCTCCCCGATACGTCTGGGTCGAGACTGTACGTGATTTTCGAGCCAATGGTACCCATGAATCCGTTCAAGTCGTAGACCTGCTCAACCACGCAGTCTTCTTCGATAATGACTTTGAAGGCAACAGTCTTTTGCGCTTCCTCAATGCGCTTTTGGGCTTCCTTGCGAGCATCCACGAGGTTGCGCTTGATTGAGTCGAGAGGTCTGGATAGGCCAGGTTGTTGGGAGCCACGATATTTGTCTCTGGAGTGTTCGATCTGTGCTCTTGGTTTACAAAGGGCTTGGAGCATCCCGTAATGATCGGATGGTGCTCTGATGGTGCGGAGATTTGGAAATCCACCTGCGCGGATGGAACTTGCCAAATTTTCGTTTGCGGATTCGGGCTTTAGAATATCCCAGTGTATGAATTTCAGCTGCTGGGAGGCGATAATGGGTTGAAATACAAGCTCCCCAGGGGCGACTTCGGGAGAACTCTCTTGGACTAGAGTAAAGCGTGTAAGGCGATTCAAATGGAGGAGCAGATTTGAAACAGCTGACAGATACGTGATATCCAGGTTTATCAGGGACAGGCAACAAATACCCTGCGCAGCGGCGGTACGAGAGAAATCCGAGATCCCCCAGAAGGTAACGCCTTCAAGATCTTGAAGCCGCAAAGACTCGAGCGGTGGTAATCTTTGTAGTATGCTATCATCAAAGTCATCCATGTGAAATGAGGAGATGTAGAGATGTTGTAGTGACGGCAGTATGTGAAGAGTCTCTATAAGGACCTCTCGCTCGAGTATACCTTGGTCGTGTGAGTGCAGAAATAGTGTTGTCAATGACGTCCACGCAACATGCAATGTTAAAAAACCTTCAACCTGTTCTCTATCCATAAGGCCTGGTGGCAGTTGCTTCGTCGAACGCTGGGTAATGGCCTCGTTCTCCCCTATGATCCATATATACTCCTTTAGCTTCCTTCGGGTCGACAGTGCATGAGTTAATCGGTCGAATTCGTGCCCGTAGACCGAGTAAAATCCGACGAGCTTTTCCAGGTTGGGGCAAGCCATGACCAACGATGCTGTGAGCTCGATGATGTCCTTACGAATAGGTTCCTCATCCGGCTGTATTCTAGGGACTTTGAGCTCATGCACATATTGAGCCAGCACTCTTCGTTCCCGTAGGGTTCGCCTCAAGAGCTTCAGCCGCACACCAAACTTCAATTTGTGTTTCTTCATGTGGTCCTTTTGATCGGTTCCCACGATGTAAATCCGTTCATAGCTGTAACAAGAAAGCATAAGCCCACGGTAACAAAAGGTATGAGAAGCCCAATCACTTACAGTCTCACTCTCACAGCTTTATCCCACGCCCTGCTAGTCAGAGCAAGCGAGCTCAGGTCTCTGAGATAGCATGTCTGGCAGCTAAGTGATGATGGAGTTTCGTGGAACTCTCTCAGTTTTTGCAGGATACAATCGTAGATTTCCGGAGGCAGGCGCTGAAAGACTGGTCGTGGAGGTACGGCTGAGCGCGACTTCTGCTGGGTTGTATAAGAGTCGCGCTGTGATGCCAGGAATCCAGCGTTCGCGTGATATGTGGGGTTGATGGATGGAGCCGTCATGAAGCTCTCATACGACGAGACAGAAGATCGAACGGAATTCAAATCATAAGATAGAGAATCCCGCGAGATCGAGCTTGTCGACGAGGCGATTGAACCCATTCTCTGCGCTCTGAAACCCATAATAGCAGGATCGTATACCTGGCCAGATCTGAGGAGAAGAAGATCAGAGTCAGCCGCAATAATCTCCAATGGTGCCTAACCTCAACGAGGACGTACCGAGTGGTCAGCGCATCGTCGGGGTCCAGCAAAGCCCTCGTTGATCGATAAGGCTCCATTGGTTATAAAAATTGGGGTCAATCACATCAAAAGCAATATAGGACGGTAATACATACGTACAGATAATTATAATAAACAAAAGTGATTCATAATGTACAAAGCAGATAATATACACATGTGATACGAGTGAAGGTTGGCAGCGAGAACTTTAGAGCATTCAGGGAAACTCGTGCACAGTGACGTTACTGCTTCCGTTCTGTGCGTGTTCAGTCAATCAAGTACCGTTGTATGCGAAACCTGGATCGTTTTTTTTGAATTTGCCGAGAGCTCATCAAAATTAGCGAATCTTGAAAAAGTGCAAAATAAGAACCAGATATGTAGAATCAACCTCACTGCCCCCCCAGTGCTTCATATGTAGTATATTCAATGCTTTATATGTGATATATTCAGTGCTTCGTATGTGACCTACCCAGTGCTTCATATGTAGCCTATTCAATGCTTCATATGCGGCTATTCAGTGTCTCTTATGTGATCTACTCAATGCTTTATATGTAGTATATTCAATGCTTCATATGTAGTATATTCAGTGCTTCGTATGTGACCTATTTAATGCTTCATATGTAGTATATTCAGTGTCTCATATGTGATCTACTCAATGCTTCATATGCAATCTACTCAGTGCTTTATATGCAATCTATTCAGTGCTTCATACGTAGTACATTCAGTGCTTCATATCTAACCTACCCAGTGCTTCATACGTAGTATATTCAGTGCCTCATATGTGACCTACTCAGTGCTTCATATGTAGTATATTCAGTGCCTCATATGTGACGTTACTCAGTGCTTCATATGTGACGTACTCAGTGCTTCATATGTAGTATATTCGATGCTTCATATGTGATCTGTTACGATCCTAGCTACGCACCTATGTTGGTAGCTATGTTGGTGGCTATGTTGATGACTATCGCCGGCCGCTCGCCGCTAGGCTATAGGGTTGTTCCGAGGCCAACCCTATTCAGGGTTAGCTTATGTTCTCCTGAGTCATATAGATAGCCGGCTCTTCCCTTCTAGATACTTTCCTTCCTTAGCATTTATATACTCGTTACATTACACCCATATGACTCGCTCTATGCTGGCCCCTAACATGATCTACCCAGTTCTTTATATGTAGTATATACGATCTATTCAATAAGTCGCATAAAAGACACTAGATAGATCACATATGAAGCATTGAATAGATCACGTATGAAGCATTGAATATACTACATATAAAGCTCTGAATATACTAAATATGAAGCTCTGAATAGATCACACATGAGACACTGAATATATCACATATGAAGAACTGAGTAGATCACATATAAAGCACTGAAAATACTACATATGAAGCATCGAATATACTACATATAAAGCACTGAGTAGATCACATATGAGACACTGAACATACTACGTATGACGCACTGAGTAGATCACATATGAAGCACTGAATAGATCACATATGAAGCACTGAGTAAGTCACATATGAAGCACTGAATAGATTGCATATGAAGCACTGAATATACTACATATGAAGCACTGAGTAAGTCACATATGAAGCATTGAGTAAGTCACATATGAAGCACTGAATAGATTGCATATGAAGCACTGAATATACTACATATGAAGCACTAAGTAAGTCACATATGAAGCATTGAGTAAGTCACATATGAAGCATTGAGTAAGTCACATATGAAGCACTGAATAGATTGCATATAAAGCACTGAGTAGATCGCATATGAAGCATTGAGTAGATCACATATGAGACACTGAATATACTACATATGAAGCACTGAGTAAGTCACATATGAAGCACTGAATAAATTGCATATAAAGCACTGAGTAGATCACATATGAGACACTGAATATACTACATATGAAGCACTGAATAGATCACATATGAAGCATTGAGTAAGTCACATAGAGAGCACTGAATAGATTGCATATGAAGCACTGAATAGATTACACATAAGACACTGAATATACTACATATGAAGCACTGAATAGATTACATATGAAGCATTGAATATACTACATATGAAGCACTGAGAAAATAGTGAGATTGATTTTACAAATCTGATTCTTATTTTGCACTTTTTAAAATTTTGATGAGACTCTTAACAAATTCAAAAAAATGATTCAGGTTTCACATATAATGATATCGTTGTATGCAAAACCTGTGTCGTTTTTTATTTTTTGTCGAAAGTCTCATCAGATTTAGAAGAATTCATCTAGCACTCGACTTGTCATGATGTCAGATAATCAACTCAATTTAGAACATAAATCATTGATATCTTAGATAATTTCAATTCATTGAACTAGTTCAATGAATCAAGTCATCAATCTAGTCATCATCATTTTAATTTAGTCTCAGCAATTTTGTTTTGATCATCTCAGTTGTGTGCACAAACTTTTGCAATCTTAAATCAATAAAACTATTGTTTAGTCTTGATTCTGCTCGATTCATGTATATAAAAGTCAAGCTCTCATTCTTTTCTTTCATTCTTTGTCTTTCATCTTATACATTATCTGATGTATTGTCTTGTATCTAGATTCTATCAAAGTAATAATAATAATATCAGTTTTCTATATTAATAGTATTTTTAATCTAGCTCAGTCTTTGACATTATGAAAGATCTACACTTTCTGTAATGTTTTTATATGTTGAAATCTCATCTAGTTACTCTTTCGCTCAAATGAAGTCGCTTCACAATCTTTTGATCGATGATGAGTGTGTTGTTAAACAGTTCACTCAAAGTGTGATTGAAAATTCAGTTGAGATCTTTCGCGTAATGCAAAAGCTTCAAAATCAAGTTCAACAACATGATGTTATCACTTCATCTTTGTTCATTGTTTTCAATTCTTCAATTTATATAAAGTTAAATTCTCAGTTTCTTGCAATAATAACTCAGATCATTGCATAAATCTTGAACAATCAATCTCTTTTTATTATTCATCTTTTTGCAAACTCTGTCACTGTCTTCATCACTTCTAGATTCAAAAAGCTTCTTGACATATTTAAATATGAGAGAGACAAAGATCAATTGAATGCATGAGAGCAGAGTCTGATACAGCGCATGAATATGAATGATGATCATTACTTCTTTCATCAAGTCAAGATCATCTATGTTGAGTCATGATTCATCATAAATAAGAAGACTTACAATCTAATAAGTCAATATCGAGTCAATGATCTTTGTATCATTTTCATCTTTGCAAATTGATAACATAAGTTGCATCATTGCTGCAACAATTCTTTCAAGACAGAAGATGCTCATTTATATCTTCATGAAACTCTGAAGTAAAACACGAATAACTTTGTTGACTACTACAATCTTTTCTATCAAAAGAAAGAATGTTCTTTGATGAAAGATTTCTTGTTGATTGACTGTCTGAAGCGCAATGTCAATTATTTACTCAAGTCATCATTTTCTTTTAATGAAATCTTGATAAAACTTAATCTTTCATCTTTTATTAATGAATTCAAGCATTCTTTGACATCAATGAAGAGTTTCAACAGCTTAAGCATTGTTAATCTTGCTTCATCTTCATCATCATTTCATTCATCAAAGTCAAGAGCATCTTTGCATTGACTAGTAATTCTTTGAGTTCAAAGATCATCATTTCTGTAACTGTTGTTTCAACAGTATCTTCGTCTTTCTCTCTTTCATCTTTTAATGAGTTAATGAATCTAAACTTCATCATTGTCATTGTTCAAGATAAGATTCTGATCATTTTTAAGATTAAGAAAATTTGCAACAAGTGAAAGTTGTATTACTACTGCAAGTTGCAACATTCAAGCAAAATCATTAAAGAATGCTCAAATAAGAAGTTCTTCACTTTGCATATCATGAACATTTACAACAATGATGTCATAAGTATAAATGAAGAAGTCTCGCTGTTTGCAAAAAAAGTTTAGTTTTTGAGCTAAGTCACGCTCAGAAATTTGTATACATATCATCTTGTTTACTAGTCTCAATCTTTTCACTCTCACTTCAATCATATAGAAAGTTTTTTGCTAAATTTGTCTTGAAACTCTTTGAATTCAATTCAACATTCAAAGATAATTACATGATAGTATTCTGTATTTTACATTAAGCTTAATTTAAAGTTCTCGTTCTTGCTCTGATTGATAGTGAAGTCTTTACTTATGTCTTTATGAATAAATTCTTCACGCAACAACATCATCTTTTCTTGCATCAATTAACTCATTCTTGCAGACTTCAAGAATTTGATGATCAAGTCACTTTAATTAATGATATTACTTATGTCATTGAAATCACAATGATTCTCAATGAACACATCAAGAAACTATTCTTTTATATCATTGAATTAAGTTCATATCTCATCATCATGAGTTTATCATAACTTCATCATCACGTCATTGATGTCAATTTTGAGCACAATATTCTCATCTTGTTTTTCTTCTTTTATTTTAATCATTGTTGCTCAATTTTCATCAAGATTTATGATCTTAATCAACAAGAAGAAAATTTCTCGTTTAAAGTTAACAAAGTAACTTTCTCTCAATCTCACTCTCAATTCACTCACAAGAAGCAACTTAATTTATGAATCATTCATAAGAAGTAATTCAGTTTACAAATCACTCACAAGAAGCAATTCAATCTATAGATTGCTCACAAGAAGTAATTCAGCATTCAGTTCACTTGCAAGAAGTAATTTAGTTTCTCATTCACTTGAAAGAAGCAACTCAGTTTTCAGTTTGCTTGCAAGAAGCAATCTAGTCTTTCATTCACTTGAAAGAAGCAATTCAGTTTTCAGTTTGCTCACAAAAAGCAATTCAGTTCTCAATTCACTTGCAAGAAGTAACTTAGTTTTTCATCTGTTCACAAGAAGCAATATAATTTTTCGTTTGCTTATGAAAAGTTAATTAATACTCAACTCATTCACAAGAAATAAACTTCATTTAATCTTGTTTCTCATCTGAAACAAGAAGCTTCTAGTTGTATTCTTCAAGTCATTTAAAAAGAATACTCATCAAAAATTAAGTGTTGAAATTCTTTCTTCTTTAGAACTTTTATTGTTTCTTGAGCAAATCAATTCAATCAATCTTTTATACAACTTGATATAATTGAGTTGAGAATTCAAAGCTTTGATCATGCTGCTCATGTTAAAAATATTAAAGTGTTTAGCATCACTTTAAAGAAAATTGATGTCTTTTTGAATCTTGAGTCAATCTTGTTTTCTAATCTAGACTTTAATGAGTCAAAATCGCGTCACACGACTTTGACTATCTGTTCAAAGAACAGTTCAACTCTTGCTCAATTCTCATCTTGCTTTCAAGATAGTACATATAATAAAAATCATCATTTGAATCTTTATTAAATGAAAAAGAAATTTCATTTGACTGCATTTACGACACAAGAAGATCTTGAAGTCTATTGATAAAGTAAGAACGTCGATTCAGTTACAATTCTATCATTCAAATATTTTGAGTTTCTAGATGTTTTCTTCAAGAAGAACGTTGATATTTTGTTTTTGCATTGAGTTCATGATCATGTCATACATCTTAAAGAAGATGCTCAACTCTCAGTCTTTGCTTTGTATGACATGAATCGTGATGAAATTCTAGAACTTCGTCGTTATCTGAATGAAAATCTGAGCAAAGATTTCATTCAAGTCAATCACTTTCAGATGATCATCTCTGTTCTCTTCATTAAGAAACTCAAAGAAGAACTTTGCTTCTGCATGAACTATTGAGATTTGAACATTATCACAGTCAAGAATTGATATTCTCTGTCTCTGATCTCAGAAACGCTGAATCATTTAAATCGAGCTAAAATCTTTATCAAGCTGAATATCATTTCTGCGTTCAATTGACTTTGAATCAAAGAAGAAGATGAAGTTCTCATTGTCTTTCACACTTGATTTGAATTATTTGAGTATTTAATCATGCTTTTCAATTTATGTAATGAGTCTGTCTTGTTTCAGAAGTACATCAACAATACTCTTCATGAACATTTAAATAAGTTTTGTACAGTTTATTTGAATGATATCTTGATTTATTTAGACAATGAACTTGAGCATGAGATTTATGTCAAGCTCATTCTGCGAAAGTTGCAAGAAGCAAATCTTCAGATGAATATAATCAAATGCAAGTTTCACATCACTTAAGTCTTGTATCTAAAATTGATAATCATCATTGAAGAAATCAAGATGAATTCTTTCAAGATAAACATTATTGTCAACTGACTCATCTTGATCAACGTTAAAGACGTTCAAAGTTTTCTAGATTTCATGAACTTTTATAAAAGATTCATCTATGACTATAGTAGAATAACTATCTCGCTCATTCATCTCATCAGAAAAGATGTACTCTTTGTCTGATTTCAGAAATGTCAGATTGCATTCAACATTCTTAAGAAAGTCTTCACTTTCAAGATTATTCTTTATCATTATAATTCAGATTACAAGATTGTGATAGAAATCAATGCTTTAAACTATGTATTTGAAGACATTCTCTCTCAGTATGATGAGAATGAGATTCTTCATTCAGTCGCTTACTTTTCAAAGAAGCATAATTCAGTTGAGTGTAACTACGAGATCTACGATAAAGAACTCATAATCATTGTTTGCACTTTTAAGAAATGATAATCAGAGCTTGAAGATTTTATCTATTCTGTTGAGATGATCATGAATCACAAAAATCTTAAGTATTTCATGTCAATTAAGCAATTGAGTTGTCATCAAGCTTGTTGAAGTGAGTTTCTGTCTAAATTCAACTATTGCATCGCTTATCATTTTGATAAGATTGATGATAAGTTGAATGCTCTGACACGTCGCTCAGAAGATTTCTTTAAAAAGAGAAATACATTTGATTTTTGACATTAATATCAACATCAAACAATTCTGAAAACTCATGTTTTAGATCTCAATATTGTTAAGAATTTCGTCTTCAATGTCTTCAACATCAAGATCATGAAGCTTCAGTCACAAATCATTACTTTAGATTCAGTTCAGTTACATCTGTTCTCAATTATCTCAGCACTTTTGCAAATTTTAGCTTTCATGAATTTAAAAATCGAAGAATTCAACGTTGAAGACGTTAAGTCTCAACTAGATCAAAACATTCTGAATCTTGATAAAGATTTTGCTGACATTCTCACTCAGACATTATGAGAGTAAATTGAAATCAATGACAAATTCGCAGCTCAGATAATTGAAGTACTTTGCAATGAAGCATGACATCACAACAAGATCTCTCTAGTTGAGTGTGAAGAACATGAGAATCATCTGTACTTTCAAGAAAGAAAGTACATGCTCAACTTAAATAAACTACATCTTCATATCATTCAGCTCATTCATGATAATGTCATCAATAATCATTCAGAAAGAGCAAAAAGTTATGAACTAATCAGCTGAGTTTACTGATGATCAAACATTTATAAGTATGTTCAATGCTTCATATAAAACTGTCATATGTGCACACGTTTTAAGCTCTTTAGACAATGAACTCAAGAATGATTGTGTTCTCTTTCAGTTCTTGAACATTGTTGATGTGATATCTTCATGAACTATGTAAATTCTTTATCGCTCAATATCTTCATGAGTATCACATATAAATATGTTTTAATCTTCATTGATCATTTTATCAAAATGAGACATTTAGTTCTCATCACTTCTATAAAAGTTGAAGAAGTTATCAACTGCTTTTATGCTCATGTTTGAAAACATCATGATTTACTTAAGTTCTTCATGTCTGATCAAAACACACAATTCATCTTCGATGTTTGAAAGCATATATGTAAAATGCTGAAAATAAACATCAAGTTATTAATGATGTATCACTTTGAGATTGATGATCAAATCAAGAAAGTCAATGCTGTCATGAAGCATTATCTTTAAGTCTTCATCAACTACATGCAGAATGATTGAATTAAGTAACTTTCTAAAATTGAATTTGTCATCAATAACACATCATCATTAATCACTTTAACATCACTCTTCTGAATCAATTTAAGTCAAAACTCACGTCTAAACTTCAAGTCTTTTGAATCTTTGCTTGAGAATTTTATGTTTCAAGCTCGAAACAAGTTAATCAATGTTGAAGAGTTCATCAAGAAGATGAAGAAATTAACTGAGCATTTACGTGATAAAATGCTTATAGCTCAAATCATCTACAAATTTAATGTCAATCTTTCTCATCATTCTTGTTTTAAATACTTCGTTGAAGATGAAGTTTGATTGAATGCTCATAATTTCAGCATCATTCATCTCGTTGTTAAGTTAAATGATCATAATGTTGATCTTTTCAAGATCAAGCGTGTCTTCAAGAATAATTTTCTGATCATTGAGTTAAATCTTTCAACATTTATGAAGATTCATTCAATCTTTCATGTCATTCTTTTGAATCATATTGCAAGTGACTTTCTTTCGAGTCAACATCAGAAATCTCAAGAACTCATTATCATTAAGAATGATAAAAGATTCTGATATGTAAACAGCATATTAAACTTTAAGCGTGATAAATGTTATAATTCATCTTTGCTCAAGTATTACATCAATTGAGAAAATTACTTTTCTACTTAAGAGTCTTTTCATCTTCTGAATAATTATGAGCAAACATTCAATGAATATCATCTCGTCAACTCTGTCGTCAAAGAATCACATATACTGTCATGTGTGATATCTCAATGTTAATGTCAAGAACTTTAAGTTCAATCTTCATCATCTTGACTCAGCTCAGATTTGACTCAGATCTTGTTTAAATCTGACTCAGACATTTTGTTTAAATTTGATTCAGATGTGACTTCAATGTATTTTAGTTTTACTATGCATCATCACATTAAACTGCATTTCATCTCTTTCTTGTTTAAATCTAACTCAGATCTTGTTTAGATTTGACTCAGACATTTCATTTAAATTTGACTCAAATGTGACTCAGATGTGTTTTAATTTTGTCTGTGCATCATCACGTTAAAATGCGTCTTATCTCATCTTATTCTTCAGACATCTTGCTCAAACTTAACTCAGATGTAACTCAGATTTATTTTAGTTTCATCTGTGCTTCATTACATTAAAATGCGTTCACATCAATTCTTGTTTCGTTTCAATCTTCATTTTTAATTCTTTCTCATTTCATCTTGTTTCTTCTCATCATCTTGCAAAAGCTCAGTCTTGAAGAGAGAAACTACTGTCATGATGTCAGATCATCAATTTAATTTAGAACATAAATCATTAATATTTTAAATAATCTCGATTCATTGAACTAGTTCAATGAATCAAGTCATTAATCTAGTTATCATCATCTTAATTTAGTCTCAGCAATTCTGTTTCAATCATCTCAGTCATATGCACAAACTTCTGCAATTTTAAGTCAATAAAACTACTGTCTAGTCTTGATTCTGCTCAATTCATGTATATAAAAGTTGAGCTTTCGTTCTTTTCTTTCATTCTTTGTCTTTCATCTTGTACATTATTTGATGTATTGTCTTGTATCTAGATTCTATCAAAGTAATAATAATAATATCAGTCTTTTATATTGATAGTATCTCTAGTTTAGCTCAGTCTCTGACACGACTAAATCTAGCAGTCATCAGACTCTATAAAGTTGAAAATTCACATTTTATATTTTATTGCTTCAAACGATTCATTTTAAATGAACTACGCAGCTAATAGAATCTCTTTGAGACTTTTCTGATATGCATGTCTTGCTTCAATTGATCAGTTGAAAATATTACATTATTTCTTTGCTTTTGCTTCTGCTTCAGCTGTCTGACTTGTAGCTTAATTATCAACTGCTTCTGCTTCTGCTTTTACTTCAGCTGTCTGATCAACAACGAGATTTATCTGTACAAGATGCTGACTACGAATCTTCTGCAAGTTATGCTTGTCAGAAGAGCTGAACAATCTCATCGACAGAGCAGTAACAGCGTGATATGCGCATGTTACGCTCACATACACAGATTGAGCATTGCAATGCGATGCTCACAAACAACAAGATTACGTGATCAAATGATCATGTGATCAAACAGCGAACGAAAGCTCACGTTGAAGTAATCAGCTTTCACAATACACAGATCGAGCATTGCATCATGATGCTCACAAACAACTCAAAGCTTATCTAGTCTGCTTAACTAGATGATCAAACAGCGAATGAAAGCTCACGTCGAAGTGATTAACTTTCATAATACACAAATCACTCATTTAGTCTGACTAACTAGAAGATCAAACAGCAAACGAAAGCTTACGTCAAAGTAATCAGCTTTCACAATACACAGATTGCTCATCTAGTTTAACTAACTAAATGATCAAACAGCAAACGAAAGCTCATGTTGAAGTGATCAACTTTCACAATACACAGATCACTCATTTAATCTGATTAACTAAATGATCAAACAGCAAATGAAAGCTCACGTTGAAGTGATCAGCTTTCACATACACAGATCAAGCATTGCATCACAATGCTTACAAACAACTCAAAGTTCATTTAGTCTGATCAATTAGATGATCAAACAGCGAACGAAAGCTTACATTGAAGTGATCAACTTTCACAATACATCGATTGCTCATTTAGCTCACTCAGCTAGATAATCAAACAGCAAATTTGAAAGCTCACATCGAAGTGATCAGCTTTTGCACACAGATCAAAGCTCATTTAACTTGCTCAACTAAATGATCAAACAGTGAATGAAAGTTCACATTGAAGTAATCAGCTTTCACAATACATCAATTAATCATTTAGTCTTTTCATTTAAATGATCAAACAGCAAACTTGAAAGCTTACGTCAAAGTGATCAACTTTCATAATACATTGATTGATTGTCTAGTTTTTTCATCTAGATGATCAAACAGCAAATGTGAAAGCTTACGATGAAGTGATCAACTTTCATAATACATTGATTGATCATTTAATCTCTTCATCTAAATGAGCAAACAACAAATTTGAAAGCTCACGTTGAAGTGATTAACTTTTATAATACATTGATCAATCATTTAATCTTTTCATTTAAACAATCAAACAACAAACTTGAAAGTTTACGTTGAAGTGATCAACTTTCATACACAGATCAAAGCTCATTTAGCTTGCTTGATTAAATGATCAAACAGTGAATGAAAGCTCAAGTTGAAGTGATCAGCTTTTATACATAAATCAAAGCTCATTTAACTTACTTAACTAGATAATCAAACAGCAAATAAAAGTTCACATTGAAGTGATCAGCTTTCATAATTTCAATTTGTTGATATGATCACTTGATTATATAAATAGATTGCATACTCATATGCATACACAAATAATTTGACTGAGCAATGAGAAAATATACTGCAATGACTAAAGCTAGAATACATGTAATTTAGCTTACACACAGTGCTTCAGTGTGATTATTTAGATAGATAACATCATGTTTCATAGTCATAAACTATATAAGCACGTAAAACTTGAAGAAATAAAAAAAACTAAAAAAAAAACTTCAGCTGTCTGACTTGTAACTTAACTATTAATAATCAGCTGCTTCTTCTTTTTTTGTTTAAAGCTTGCTGTCATTGATGTTGAAGTGAAAAACTTAAAGTTTAAACATAGTAAATCATTAATCTTTCTGTTTCACATCTTTGTTTATTAAGTTAAAATAACAACTCATTTTTGAATAGAAAATTTTGAAGTAAATAACTTAGAATTTACATATAATAAAGAATTAATTTTCTTTTATCATATTTTTATTCATTGATTCTCTTTTCTTTCATTAATAATCTTTTTTTATTATTTTTAATTCTTACTCAATTCAACATTCATTATGAATCTATGCAAGATTTTATATACTGTAGCGAGCGCTGCGTTAGCACAGCGTTCTTTTCGCATCAAAAATCGCTTCTTTCTGCGCTTTATACTATAACTGTTCTCAATGCAAGAACTTTATGAATCTGTTTCTCTTTTATTCTTTCTCTCTTTCATTTAATTCTTCAATGATGTCACAGCTTGAAATTGATTCAGTATGCTCATTGAGAGTATCATTCGAATGATCATCATCATTGCGCTCATGATTTCTAAAAGCTTTCTCAAGTTCGTGATGTTCTTTTCTCATTGCATTGCTTTTCATTCTACTTTTCATCTGAGACATGTTAATAAAATGTGCTTGATTGACATTTAATCTTTGTCACACTTGCACATTGTCATAGCAACATTAAATACTCATCTCTCATGTAGAAATTGATTGAAGTCAATTTTTCTTATGCATAGCTGCGTCAATAATGCGCTGTGAGACTTTGCATAACTTTTGTGCAGTCACAGATGTTGATGTGTCATTTTTGATGTCAGATATTGAAAATGAGCTGCGTTGAATCTTTCTTTTCAGACTATTCTTCATGTTTATCTGATCTGTTTCTGTATGAGCATCAATCTCGTCATCACTTCAATGCGCTGATGCTCAGTCAGCAATAAAGACAAATCATGTGCATTGTTAATCATCTTGTTCATTGCTTCATTTTTGAGTATTTCTGCATGTCTCGTCACTCAATATAGCTTCAGCGTGACTTTTCAAGATTAAATGCTTTCATGTGCAATCTGAACTCATTGCAAACGTGTCTGATCTTTTATTGATATCATAGCTTTCACTGTTTTCAAAGAAGTTTGACTATCACTGTATACTTTGTATATCTTTTTATGACATTCTTGATTCTCTGTTATTACATCTGCAAGATGTTTCATTCTTGCGATCAATTCTTTCAGTTCTTCATGATGAGTGATGATTAAAGTCGATTTTCTCAATCTCTTATTTAGCTCTCAGTTAATTCTCATCGCAATCATCATAACATTCTTTCTACTGTCGCTATCGTTCAAGTAAACTCTTTGCTTCAATGCAAATGTGTCAAAACAATGTTAACTTATTAACATTTTCTTATTTATTGTTAGAGATCAGCATAGAGCGAGTCATATGAGTGTAATGTAACGAGTATATAAATGCTAAGAAAGGAAAGTATCTAGAAGAGAAGAATCGACTATCTATATGACTCAGAAGAACATAAGCTAACTCTGAATAGAATTGACTTCGAAACAAGTCTATGCTCTAGCGACGAGCGATCGGCGATAGCTCTCAGAATAGTCATCAACATAGTCATCAACATAATCATCAACATAGTCATCAACATAGTCATCAACATAGCTATCAACGAAGGTGCGTAGCTAGAATCGTAACATTATTCTCTCTCTTCAACAATTCATGTTCGCATGAATGTATTTTCTTAGCCTTGTGTAGAATCGAAATGCCTATTGTAGCAGGCTCACTATGCAAGGTAGAAGTGTCATTGAAGCAGACTCACTAGTTGCACGCGAACGAGTCGACAGATCGATTCACTGATAGATAGAGCGATGTGAATAGATAGATCATCGCATTGACGAAAGATGTCATTGTAGCAGACTCACTAGTTGCACGTGAATGTATGATCAGATTCACTAATGAGTAGAACAATGAGAAGATAGATCATTGCATTGACAATGTCATTGAAGCAGACTCACTGATCAACTTGCTCATCGAAGAGATCGACTTTGAGCTCGTCATTGTAGTAGACTCACTAGTTGCACGTGAACGTATGATCAGATTCACTGATGAGTAGAGCGATGAGAGCGAGTAGATCATCGCATTGACGATGTCATTGAAGCAGACTCACTGAGAATTTGCTTCTCGAGATAAAGACTTCACGCAGTTCTATGACTGATCTCGTTTGATTGTTCAACAAATTCGAAGAATTTCTTGCGAATCTGAATGAACAGTTAATTCGCTGATCTTTGATCTAGTCGAATGATTTCAATCGTTTGTTTATACTCGCTGATTAGCGCATGAGTTCGAATCTTTTGTTTATTCTCGCTGAATCAGCTCACGAGAAGAGAAAGATGAGTGCTGCTGCACGAACGCAAGTCGCTAGATCAAAGTCGATAGAGAGTTGAAGAACTACTAGCAGAAGCATTCGAAGAAATCGATGCAGATTATTTCACTTCGTCTGTAACGAAGAAGCATTTATATAATGTTAGAGATCAGCATAGAGCGAGTCATATGAGTGTAATGTAACGAGTATATAAATGCTAAGAAAGAAAAGTATCTAGAAGAGAAGAGTCGACTATTTATATGACTCAGAAGAACATAAGCTAACTCTGAATAGAGTTGACTTCGAAACAAGTCTATGTTCTAGCGACGAGCGATCGACGATAGCTCTCAGAATAGTCATCAACATAGTCATTAACATAATCATCAACATAGTCATCAACATAGCTATCAACGAAGATGCGTAGCTAGAATCGTAACATTTATGACTATAATTATTCTCGATGACTCTGATCAGAGAATCATCATGTAGAGATGACTTTACTTCATCTTTGTTTATTCAAGTGTTTCTTTCATTCACTTTTGCTTTAACTGCAAAGATGTTTTACACAGCTTTGATTTTCAATCTCTTTTGAATATCAAGTTGTTGCAAATTCAACGCATCATCATCTTAATAACTTTATTTGATTTTTGAAAGTTTATGTTTGTTATTGACTTTTGTATCAGCTTTCGTAGATGAATATTTATCAACGCTGTGTTTGTTTCTATCTGTAAAGTCTTTGTTGATGTTACATGATAAATGTCAATGATTTGTTGCAATGCTCTTTCTTGTACTGATCTCAGCTTGACGTTCAGATCTTTTCAATGATTCTTCACTTTCTGTAACATGTATCATATGATGACTTCATGATTAAGCAGAAAGTGTGTCATCACGAAGTATATTTGCTTTCTCATCATCATTGATGAATCTCAAGTAAACTTGATGATTGTTTGCATGACTTTTTGTTTAATCACTAGTTTTGCTTTGACATGATGCATGTGAGTCGCTCATTTCAGCTTGAAGTTCAGTTGAACTTTCAAAATTCTGATATTTGATTTCAAGTTAATCTGATGTTTCATCAGCTTTATGTCAACATTTATATTGAATCACTTAGAAGTTTTCATAAAGTGAATCAGCTCATGCTTTGTTTTTGAAAACTTGATGTTGTGCATTTTTGATCACTGTTTGCATCTATCATAAATCTTGCTAAAAACTTTGCAGTTACGCTTCATGAATTTCTCATATATTAAAATATTGATGTCATTTATGAAATCTGTGAAGCTTGTTCTCAATCTGATGTCATCACATGCTTTTAACAAGTTCACGTTGTAGAATAAATATAATATTGATGATAGTAAAGAGTCTTGTGATATGTCAACGTTCATGCTGCATTTCATCATCATGTAGTCATCAATTGTGATCATAATGCATCGATTTTTCAGAAAGTTCTTCACAAATTCAAGAAGCAGTCTGAAAACTTTTCTTTTTTTCATGTCATGCAAAAGTCTGCTATGTGCTACATTGTTGAATGCACTTTTTTTATTCAGACTCAGCAGTGAAACTACTTTTCTTCTTGTGTCACTTCATACAATGTGTATCTTTTCTATAATCAGTTGCAAAGTCATATTTGTTAATTTGTGTTTGCAAACTCTCATCTGAATGTTCAATATTGAGTTACACACTTTTATGATGTTTTACAAATGTTCAAATATGATGAACTTCAATATTTTACTCAGCATGTTGAATAACACAATTGATTTATATATCTTTGCATTAAAGTAGTTCTTCTTGTCTGACTTTTGCATCACTATTGTGATCGCGCTCTTAAACTGAGTTGACTGTATTCTCTTCTGCAAACATCTTTCAAAAAGAGAGTGTATTTGTTCTGATGTACTGTCAACGAGTCTGCGCATTATTTTATTTATGTATTCTGTGTGTCTCAAAGTCTTGTTAAGCATCATTTTGTAAGTGACTTTCTTAATCTTGCAATGTGTCAGCAAGATATCATTCTCAATCAAGAATGAGTACTTGAAGTTTTCTGTGTTCAGCATGAAAATTTCTGAAGATGATGAAAAGTGAGTCTGAAACATCATTTTCATCTTATTTTGCATTGTTGTAATGATGTTGAAGCATTTTGACTTGATCAGAGAAAGAATTGTCGCTTAAGTCAATGTGTCTGCGATTGCATTTCTTGTTCATTTCACAGTTTTGAACAGTTTTCTTGAGAATTGTTCAACGTTCTGCATGATCTTTCAATATTCATTGCATTTCTGTTTTCTGATGATCTTGCTCTTCTTGTCATATGCTTGAATGTACTTTGTTCAATCGTTGATGATTCAACAACTTCTTCTCATTTATTGCATGCTCTTGATGATCTTTATACACTTCTTCGTTCATTCTGCTTTGATCATTTCGTGTGATCTCGTTCAAAGAATGAAAATCTCAATGATCTTCTTTAATGCATTCAGCAGTTGCTTAGTGTATTCATCTATGCATCAACGTTTCATCTCATGATTCAACAATGATTTCAACATTTGTTCTTTCAGAGTATTGATGAACTTCTCTTCATTCATTGTCTTTCAATTACAACGTAATTTTCACGCTGATTCTTTGCAAACTTTGAAATTTATAATTGTTTATATCGACAGATGATCTGAAAAGTTTTTCATTTCTTCATTGATTTTGCATCATATTAATTGATTCATAATGTCATCTGTCGTGAAAATCAAATCTATTGTCATTTGAAATCTCTGATAATTTCTTGTAATCATGTCTCAAGATAGCATCAACGATGCATTAACATTTGTGATTATTTCAATTAAATCATTTGATAATAAATGTTATCTTGAGTAGAATGATTCTTCTTATGTGAAATGATGCAGATTAAAGTCTTTTACAAGAATGCATTCTCTCGACATGTGTAATGTTTTTTTGATGTTTGAAAGACTTTCTTTTTCATGAATAACTTCGTGATTTCTGAGTGATGAATTGTATGCTTCGTGAATGTGTATAACTTTCTAAGTCATCTGTGTGTCATTTATTAATGTCTGTAATGTAATTGTGTTTACATCTTTGAAGTGTCATATTGAATATCAGATGTTGCTATCAATTCTCTTGTTTATGTAGAAACAGATTCTACTTTCATTATTCTTCAGCGTGAAATTGACAGTTGCTGAGCAGTACGCTCTGAAGTTCTCATCAAATCATCAGAGTTCTTAAAGAATCAAAATGTCATAATTCTTAGTTTTTTTCTCATGTAATAGCACTATCATCATCTTTTCTCTGAACTTGTGAACGTTGTACTGTAGTATTCAAAGCTTCTTTTGCTGAGATATTAAAGTTTACATTCAAAGCTGTTTGATGTTCTCTTGAATGTTTGCAATATGCTTACTTCTCTTGTAAGATTTTCAAAAGAAGATGATATTAAAATTGATGTAATTAATGTTGACTTCAACTCATTTATTTTTGACTTTTTGACTAAATGATTCAATATAATGTTTTTGAATGTGATAATTATGCTGAGCAGATGACTTTATTTGTTGAGCATCTCTGTTTTCTCTTCAAGTCATTGTTTATCAGTGATTTCAGACTGATAAATGTTTCTGTGAATATCTTCAACATCATCGCTTTGAGTTCTCTTTGCTCTTGTACAACGTGATATAGAGATTTGTGTTTCATGACTCTCTTTATTCTTTCTTTTTCAATCTGTCATTTATGACATTGAGAATCAAAGACTTTGTATGTACTTTGACACATTTCACATTTTTACATGTTTTGAGTCTGTTTATGAAAACAATGCTTCAAGCAATGATTTAGCGTGCAGTAAACGCATCTTTACTTATTCTGTATTCATATGTCTTATGATCATAGTCTTGATACTTTAAACATTGATGTATTCTACAATTTGAATCATAGAACTGCGTGATTTTTATGTTGATCTCATGATATATTCTCTCATCAATTAGCTTGTTCATCATCTCAGCGCTGACTACATGTATCATCAGTGAGACGTATCTCTTCTGTTCACTATTCTTTGTGAGTCACTCAACTTTCTTAATCATCATCTTCAAGTGTATATCTTTGTTGATCTTGATGAGTGCTTTCATTCTCTTCTTCTTTATGTCTTTAGACATTTCTTCAACTTTAATTTCATGTATCACTATCTTGAAACTAACTTCACACAGACTTGCATTCAATGAAATCTTTTTGATTCAAAAATCATTTTTCTTCAATATTCTTTTGCTGTCTTTTATCTTGATTCAAAATATCAGTAGATTTGATTATTTCTTCATAGCTTCTATGTTTTTGCATGTTGATAGCATCTCGTCGACATCAATCTCTCTTGCTCATCTCACTATGTTTTCTGTTGTTGTTGTCATGATTCTCTTGATCTTTTTTTTCTTTTTAATGAAGATCTTAATCTTGAATTTCTTGTAATGATTTTGCACTGATGACACAACGTTGATGCTGAGAACAAAATGATTCTCAAACGATGTCATTGACTTCTTGTTTACTCTCTTCACTCAGTTGTCAACACGTCTTTTCTTCTTCGTGAACTTCTTTTCAAGTCTGCTCATTATCTTTTTCAATCTCTTTAGCTGATTCTTCATGCGTTGATTAACAGTCAATGCAGTGACGCGTTGATGTGTCAGCTTTTCTATCATCTTTGTCAATCTTCTCATCTTCTCTCAGAGCATCAATTCATTGTTTCTACATTTGTTGAGCTCATAAAGTACTTGCAGCTTGTTCAATTTCTCATGTATATTCTTCGTCTTGATTGAATTTTTCTGCGAGATAATGATACTCATCTTTCGCTTACTCATTGACATCATGTCAATGATGCTCATCATCTGTTTCTGATGATCAGAACAAAGCATGAGCATCATGTCAATGATGTTTTATTGTCAAAAGAGATTGATTAATTGATGTCAAAGATGATTTGAAAGTATTATGAATAGTTATAGTTGCAAACAAGAAAATATCAATAAGTCAACATTGTTTCAACACATTCATGTTGAAGCAAAAAGTTTACTCAAATGATTCATTAATAATCTTTTAATTCATGATTCTTGAAATATTATAATTATTCTAAATTTAATTAATCTTTTACTTTTTTCTTTTATTGAGTTTAAGAAGTTTCTGATTAATGATGTTTTGACTGATAATGAAATTCATTTATACATGATGTTAACTATGAATCTTTTGATTCTATTCTGTTTTGAATATGTCATGATGTCAAATCATCAATCTGATTTAGAACATAAATCGTTGATATTTTAAATAATCTCGATTCATTGAACTAGTTCAATGAATCAAGTTATTAATCTAGTCATTATCATCTTAATTTAGTTTCAGCAATTCTGTTTTGATCATCTCAATCATGTGCATGAACTTCTGCAATCTTAAGTTAATAGAACTACTGTCTAGTCTTGATTCTGCTCAATTCATGTATATAGAAGTCAAGTTCTCATTCTTTTCTTTCATTCTTTATCTTTCATCTTATACATTATTTGATGTATTGTCTTGTATCTAGATTCTATTAAAGTAACAATAATAATATCAGTCTTTTATATTGATAGTATCTTTAGTTTAGCTCAGTCTCTGACATTATAAAAGATCTACACTTTCTGCAACATTTTCATACATTGAAATCTCGTCTAGTTACTCTTTCACTCAAATGAAGTCATCTCACAATTTCTCAATCAATGATGAGTGTGCTGTTGAACAGTTCGCTCAAAGTATGATCAAAAATTCAGTTGAGATCTTTTGTGCAATGCAAGAGCTTCAAAATCAAGTTTGACAACATGATGTTATCATCTTGTCTTCATTCATTATTCTCAGTTCTTCAGTTTATATAGAATTGAATTCTCAGTCTCTTGCAATGATAGCTCAGATCATTGCACAAATCTTGAACAATCAATTTTTTCTTGTCGTTCACTCTTCTGTGAATTCTGTTGCTGTCTTCATCACTTTTAGATTCAAGAAACTTTTTGACTTATCTGAGTATGAAAGAGACAAAGATTGATTGAATGCATGAAAGCAGAGTCTGATACAACGCATGAACGTAAATGATGATTGTTATTTCTCTCATCGAGTCAAGATCATCTATATCAAGTCACGACTCATCATAAATAAGAAGATTCACAATCTAATGAGTCAATATCAAGTCAATGATCTTTGTATCATTTTCATCTTTGCAGATTGACAACACAAGTTGCATCATTATTGTAACAATTCTTTCAAGACAGAAGATGTTCATTTATATCTTCGTGAAACTTTGAAGTAAGACATGAATAGCTTTGTCGACTACTACAATCTCTTCTATCAAAAGTAAGAATGTTCTTTGATGAAAAATTTCTCATTGATTGACTGTCTGAAGCGTAATGTCAATTATTTCACTCAAGTCATCATTTTTTTCTGACGAAATCTCAATGAAACTCAATCATTCATTTTTCATCAATGAATTCAAGCATTTTTGACATCAATGAAGAGTTTCAGCAACTTAAGCATCATCAATCTCACTTCATCTTCATCATTGTTTCATTCATTAAAGTCAAGAGTGTCTCTGCGTTGACTAGTAACTCTTTAAGTTCAACATTTGCAATTTGTAAAAAGTGACAGAGACAGATTTTAACGCTTTTAGTGATCAATATTTCAAATATTCATTTAATCTCATGTTTCAGATTTGCATCACTTTTAGCTGATGCATATTCATAAAAGCATCAACATCTCTAGAACTTTTATGAGCGCAGTATGCGTCTTTGATGTTTGATTCAACAAACATGATTCTGATGTTTGATTCAATAAACACGATTCTGACACTTGTAGCATTGATAGTTGCAACGTTGAATAATTAATTTGACTATTTAAATAATAGCTATTTACACAGTTTAATATATGCGCTGAAAAAGTCAATGAAGAAGTCAATGAGAAAGTTAATGAGGTAGAAAGTCATGTAGAATGTTCAATATGAAGTCACGTAGAATGTATGATAGAATCATATTTGATGCTCAATAGAGAACAAAGTTGATTCTTGAATAATGTGTAGAAAGATCAATAGAAAGTTCAATTGAAAGATCAGTAGATAGCTCAATAAAAAGCTCGATCGAAAGATTAGTAGAAAGCTCAATCGATAGCTCAGTAGAACGCTTGATCGAAAGATCAGTAGAAAGACGATGATAGCTCAGTAGATAGCTCAATAGAAAGTTCGATCGAAAGATCAGTAGAAAGATCAGTAGAAAGATTGATGATAGCTTAGTAGAATGCTCAATCGAAAGATCAGTAGAAAGACGATGATAGCTCAGTAGATAGCTCAATAGAAAGTTCGATCGAAAGATCAGTAGAAAGACAATGATAGCTCAGTAGATAGCTCAGTAGATAGCTCAGTGAAAAGCATTGTTTAAAGCATTGTTTGACTCATGTTATGCGCTCAATCGACGCGTATTTTGAAGCATGTAGAATGTTTGATAGAAAGCTTGATAGAAAGTTCAATATTGATTCATGAAGAATGCTTTCTATTGAGCTAATTAGCAATGAATAATGAAGTAAAATCATGAAGTAAATCATGAAGTAAATCATGAAGTGAATAATTTGTGTTTGAACACGTCACATAAAGCATGTTTTGAAGTGAGTAGATTGACTAGTAGATGAACGAGTAAATAACTGAGTTGATAGCTGAGTTGTAATTGAGTTGATAGCTGAGATGATAGCTGAGTTGATAGCTGAACATGTAAGTATTTTGATTGTTGTTGTTCTGAAAGATAGAAACTATGAAGAAAGAAAGAAGATGAAAACTTCAAACTCTCTAGCGTCAACTTTATAGAGCTCGAAGCGAAAATTATTGAGTAGATAAGATAGATAGTTGAGCATTTGAGATGACAAGTACTATAGATAGAAAGTCATGTAGAAAGCATTGTTTGAAGCACTGTTTGATGTGTTTTATATGCTCGATTGACGCGTTTAGTAAAGTATTTGATAGAACTTTTGATAGAGAGTTTGATAGAGTATTTGATAGAGTGTTTGATAAAGCGTTTGATAGAGTATTTGATAGAGCGTTTGATAGAAAATTCGGTAGAAAATTCGATAGAGCGAGAAGATGAGTGAGTAAGTGAGCGAGTAGATGAGCGAGTAGAGTGCTGAGCATGTAGATGAGCGAGTAGATGAGTGAGTAAATGAGCGAGTAGAGTGCTGAGCATGTAGATGAGCGAGTAGGTGAGCGAGTAGATGAGCGAGTAGATGAGCGAGTAAGTGAGCGAGTAAGTGAGCGAGTAAAGTGCTGAGCATGTAGATGAGCGAGTAGATGAGTGAGTAAATGAGTGAGTAGAGTGCTGAGCATGTAGATGAGCGAGTAGATGAGCGAGTAGATGAGCAAGTAGAGTGCTGAGCATGTAGATGAGCGAGTAGAGTGCTGAGCATGTAGATGAGCGAGTAGATGAGCGAGTAGATGAGCGAGTAAATAAGCGAGCATGTAGAATGATGAGTAGATGAGCGAGTAAATGAGCGAGCATGTAGAGTGATGAGTAAATGAGCGAGTAGATGAGCGAGTAGATGAGCGAGCATGTAGAGTGATGAGTAGATGAGCGAGTAGATGAGCGATTGTCAACATATGCAACATATGCAACATATACATGAAAGCGAAATTCAGCTCAGCGCATATGAACAAACGCAGATTTTATCAACAAAAGCGAGATACAGTTCAGAAACATATGAACAAACACAGATTTTGTCAACAAAAGCAGATCGCAGTCTAACAAGATCAGCTTAAATTCAAATTTTATTTCGCTTTAAGCAATAAATGTCACTTTAGCTAAACTCTAAAATTTTGTTCACTTTACAAACTGTTGATGAAAGATCATCATCTTTGTAACTGTTGTTTTGACAGTATTTTCGTTTCTTTCTCTCTTGTTTCTCGATGAGTCAATGAATTTAAGCTTCATCATTGTCATCATTCAAGATAAGACTTTGATCGTTTCTGAGATCAAGAAAATCTGCAACAAGTGAAAGCTGTGCTACTACTGCAAATTGCAACATTCGAGCAAAATCATTAAAGAATGCTCAAATAAGAAGTTCTTCACTTTGCATATCATGAACATTTACGACAATGATGTTATCAATATAAATGAAGAAGTCTTGCTGTTCACAAGAAAAGTTTAGTTTCTGAGTCAAGTCACGCTCAGAGATCTGTATACATATTATCTTGTCTACTAGTCTCAATCTTTTCATTCTCACTTCAATTATATAGAAAGTTTTCTGCTAAATCTGTCTTGAAACTCTTTGAATTCAATTCAACATTCAAAGATAGTCATATGATAGTATTCTGTATTTTACGTCAAGCTCAATCTAGAGTTTTTGCTCTCACTCTGATTGATAATAAAGTCTTTGCTTATGTTTTTATGAATAAATTCTTCACGCAACAACATCATTTTCTCTTGCATCAATTAACTCACTCTTGCAGACTTTAAGAATTTGATGATCAAGTCACTTTAATTGATGACATTACTCATGTCATTGAAATTACAATGATTCTCGATGAACACATTGAAAAACTATTCTTTTATGTTATTGAATTAAGTCAGTATCTCATCATCATGAGTTTATCATGACTTCATTGTCACGTCATTGATGTCAATTTTGAGCATAATATTCTCATCTTGTTTTTCTTCTTTTATCTTAATCATTATTACTCATTTCTTGTCAAGATCTATGATCTTAATCAACAAGAAGAAAATTTCTCGTTCAAAGTTAACAAAGTAACTTTCTCTTAATCTCGCTCTCAATTCACTCACAAGAAGTAACTCAGTTCATGAATTGCTCACAAGAAGTAATTCAGTTTACAGATTGCTCACAAGAAGCAATTCAGTCTACAGATTGCTTACAAGAAGCAATTCAGCATTTAGTTTGCTTGCAAGAAGTAATTTAGTCTTTCATTCACTTGAAAGAAGCAACTCAGTTTTCAGTTCGCTTGCGAGAAGCAATCTAGTTTCTCATTCACTTGAAAGAAGTAATTCAGTTTTCAGTTCGCTCACAAAAAGCAATTTAGTTCTCAATTTGCTTGTAAGAAGTAACTCAGTTTCTCATTTATTCACAAGAAGCAATATAATTTCTCGTTCACTCATGAGAAGTTAACTAATACTTAGCTTGTGCACAAGAAATAAATCTCATTCAATCTTGTTTCTCATCTGAAACAAGAAGCTTTTGTATTCTTTAAGTCATTCAAAAAAATACTCATTAAAAATTAAATGTTGAAATTCTTTTTTCTTTAGAACTTCTGTTGTTTTTTGAGCAGATCAATTCAATCGATCTTTTATACAACTTGACATAGTTAAGTTGAGAGTTCAAAGCTTTGATCATGCTGCTTGTGTCAAAGACATTGCAGTGTTTAGCATCATTTTAAAGAAAATCGATGTCTTTTTAAATCTTGAATCAATCTCGTCTTCTAGTCTAGATTCTGATGAGTCAAAATTACGTCATGCAACTTTGACTATCTGTTCAAAGAACAGCTTAACTCTTGCTCAGTTTTCATCTCACTCTCAAGATAGTATGTATGATAAGAATTATCATCTGAATCTTCATCAAATGAAAAAGAAATTTCATTTAATTGCATTCACGACACAAGAAGATCTTGAAGTTTATTAACAAAGTAAGAACGTCGATTCAGTCATAATTTTATCATTCAAATATTTCAAGTTTTTAAACATCTTCTTCAAGAAGAACGTTGATATCTTGTCTTTGCATCAAGCTCATGATCATGTCATACATTTTAAAGAAGATGCTCAATTCTCAATCTTCGCTTTGTATGACATAAGTTGTAACAAAATTCTAGAACTTCGTCGTTATTTGAATGAAAATCTGAGCAAAGATTTTATTTGAGTCAGTCGCTCTCAAATGATCATCTCTGTTCTCTTCATCAAGAAACTTAAAGAAAAACTTTACTTCTGCATGAACTATTGAGATCTGAACGTTATTACAGTCAAGAATCAATATTCTCTGCTTCTGATCTCAGAAACGCTGAATCATTTAAGTTGAGCTAAAATCTTTATTATGCTGAATATCATCTTTGCGTTCAATCAACTTTGAATCAAAGAAGAAGATGAAGCTCTCATTGTCTTTTGCACTCAATTTAAATTATTTGAGTATCTAGTCATGCTCTTCAATTTATGTAATGAGTTTGTCTCATTTCAGAAGTATATCAACAATACTCTTCATGAACATTTAAATAAGTTCTGTACAGCTTATCTGAATGACATCTTGATTTATTTCGACAATGAACTCAAGCATGAGATTCATGTCAAGCTCATTCTGTGAAAGCTGCAAGAAGCAGATCTTCAAATAAATATAATCAAATGCAAGTTTCACGTCACTCAAGTCTTATATTTAGAATTGATAATCATCATTGAAAAGATCAAGATGAACTCTTTCAAGATAAACATCATTGTCAATTGACTCATCTTGATCAATGTTAAAGACATTCAAAGTTTTCTAAATTTCACGAACTTTTATAGAAGATTTATCTATGACTATAGTAGAATAGCTATCTCGCTCACTCGTCTCATCAGAAAAGATGTACTCTTTGTCTGATTTCAGAAATGTCAGATTGCATTCAACATTCTTAAGAAAATCTTCACTTTCAAGATTATTCTTCATCACTATAATTCAGATCACAAGATTGTGATAGAAATTAATGTTTTGAACTATGTGTTCAAAGACATTCTCTTTCAATATGATGAGAATGAGATTCTTCATTCAGTCGTTTACTTTTCGAAGAAGCATAATTCAGTCAAGTGTAACTACGAGATTTACGATAAAGAACTCATGATCATTGTTTGCACTTTCAAGAAATGATGATCAGAGCTTGAAGACTTTATCTATTCTGTTGAAATGATCACAAATCACAAAAATCTTGAGTATTTCATGTCAATTAAGCAATTGAGTCATTATCAAGCTCATTAAAGTGAGTTTCTATCTAAATTCAACTATTGCATCGCTTATCATTTTGACAAGATCAACGATAAGTTGAATGCTCTGACACGTCGCTCAGAAGATTTCTTTAAGAAGAAAGATACATTTGATTCTTGACATCAATATCAACATCAGACAATTCTGAAAACTCATGTTTTAGACTTCAATATTGTTGAGAATCTCGCTCTTGACATTTTTGACATCAAAGTTATAAAGCTTCAGTCACAAATCATTGCTTTAGATTCAGTTCAGTTACATCTGTTCTCAGTTATCTTAACATCTTTGTAAATTCTAACTTTTATGAATCTAGTAATTGAAGAATTCAACGTTGAAAACATTAAGTTTCAGCTAGATCAAGACACTCTGAATCTTGATGAAGATTCTGCTGACATTCTCACTCAAACATTGTGAAAGCAAGTTGAAATCAATGACAAATTCGTAGCTCAGATAATCAAAGTGCTTCACAATGAAGCATGATATCACAACAAGATCTTTCTAGTCGAGTGTGAAGAACACGAGAATCATCTGTACTTTCAAGAAAGAAAGTACATGCTCAACTCAAATAAACTACGTCTTCGTATCATTCAGCTCGTTCATGATAGTGTCATTAATGATCATTCAGAAAGAGCAAAAAGTTATGAACTGATCAGTTGAATCTATTGATTGTCAGAATCGTGTTTAAATGATACAATCAATGAAGATCAAAATTGATAGTGCTTGATCTTTAGAAATAACTATAACTGAATATTAAGAATACAGAAGAAGATTGATACAAAAGCTTCTATTTATGTAATGTTCAGAGACTGCGCTAGACTTGAAAGAAATGTGTTTGTGACATGAGAAGAATGTGATGTAGATGAACAAGATGTTGATGAAAGAAAAGAGTGTTGAGAAAGAAAAAAGAGATTGAGTCATATCTGAGTCATATCTGAGTCAAATCTGATGCAAATTGATTAGAGCTTCAGTCTTGTTCAGTCTTATCAATCTTGATATGCTCGTAACATTATTTTTCTCTTCGAAAATTCATGTTTGCATGAATGTAGTTCACTTGCTCGCTTTTGTTGATAGTTATTTCGATATTTAGCGCGATTTGTTTGAATATAGCTTATGAAATTCGTTCAAAACTTTCTCTGAGTCATCGAATTCTTCTTTATCAACATAGTATCATTCGTCGTTTCTATCTAGATCTGTTCATTTGACTTTGTACTGTATTCGATCTTGATAGCATCTGAAGTTCAATATATCATCTATCTTTCAATGTTCATCATCTTTGATAGTGATTGATCTGAGTGATTCTGAATGCTGTTCTGATAGAAGATCTTCTGAATATGATCGCAGTAGCTTCGAGCTGAACATTGAATGCAGATGCTTCATGCTAATTGATAGATGAAGATGATAGAAGATACTCACTTTGACAGTGATTTGATAGAGATCTAGCTGTTTGTTCTTCAAATCTTTGCAAAGTCTCGTTGTCTTGACGTTTCTGAAAGATAGTCAAACTCAGTCATCTACTTCATAGATGATGTCTCGTCTATGTTTATTAATCTGAACTTTGATGATCAACTTCGTCTTTTTCAATTGTTGATGATCGAAGTTCAGTAGCTCTTTTATTCAAATGACAATATCATTTGCTTTTCTAGCTTCAAGTCGTTCACAAGTTGTTTCGTAGTTAGTCATATCTGAATCGAAACTCATTCGAGAATGAAATTATTTATTGAAGTAGAAGAGAATCATTGAAGAGATCGAGAAGATATTGAAATTGTCGCTGAATTTCATCATAGATATTCATTTGACTCAGTCGTTCTGCATGTAATTGCAGTAGATTCTAAGTTCGCGTTCAACGTCTTGATTAACTCATTTCGATTGATTGTCAATCTCAGAATGATAGACGATGAATAAACTAGCTGTGATTCTCAGTCGCTTGCAAAGACTTTTTCACATAGTCGATATGAATTGAGAGTTTCTGTTCGAAACAATAGAACTGAGTAGATCATGCAGTTGATAGACGTTTCATAACATGATTCAAACCGTTTCTTCGACTGAGATGTCATCGTCTTCTCAATGACAGAAAACATAGTGACGTTCTTTGATGAGATGACATATGATTGTGCAAATGACGTTATAGCTTTCTGACAGAGATAGTTCAGTGATGAAGTTCATAGCTATATCTTTTCAGCGTTTCTGTGAAATCGAGAGAGAATGATGAAGTTCATTGATGCTATCTCTAGAGACTTTGCTTCGCTGACAAGCATGACAGTTTCAAATGTATCATTGAATAGTAGCTTGATGATCTGATCAATAGTAGAAACGCTGAACTAGATTAATGATTCGTTTATTGTCGAAGTGAGAGATTAAAGATTGATCATGCACTTCTTGTAGTAATTTCGTGTGCATGTTCTCAGAGACTCACAGTAAATCTTTTCTAAATAGAACGTCGTCAATGATTTCGCAGTTCTTCAGTTTAGTGATATGAAATTTGAGCTTGTTTTCGTTCATAGCTTGTTTATATTTGTTGCAGAACTCATCTGTTTGATTGATCATTCATACTCATTGATAGAGATTTGCTTTTGATTCAATAGATTGAACATTGATTCTATTGAGAGTCAGAATAGTCTGAAAACAATCTTCAAGACGTCGAGCTGATTCAGAGACGTTCGCTAGAAGCATTCTGATTAGAGCATCAACTTTAGTGTTCATTTTACCTGATCTAAAGATGATCTGAAAGTTGAACTTCGATAGAATGTTCAGATAGTTGACTTGTCATTGACTCAACTGTTTGTTTTTCATGAAGATTTTTAAAGTCTGATGATCGATGAACATCTGAATGAATAGTTCAGTGCATTTCAGCTTGAGTCATCAGTGTTCGAAGCATCGAATAATGACTAGCAATTTCTTGTCATAGATGTGATAATTGATTTCAGCGAAGATCATGCTTTTGCTGTAGAAGATCATTGAATGAAGAACTCTCTTGTCATCATACTGAGATAGTATTTCATCTTTTACATAGTTCAAAGCATCAATCTTCAGAATAGCTTGTTCTTTGAGATCAAAGTGTCGAAGTACTGAGATTGTTAGGGGCCAGCATAGAGCGAGTCATATGGGTGTAATGTAACGAGTATATAAATGCTAAGGAAGGAAAGTATCTAGAAGGGAAGAGCCGGCTATCTATATGACTCAGGAGAACATAAGC
>JAABUI010000211.1_pt1 | contig 70919 bp, 66 predicted proteins | sample 5559111 | NCBI WGS metagenome assembly JAABUI01 (sample SAMN10711870, study PRJNA513365) | rock metagenome | isolation source: Antarctica rocks | place: Antarctica: Victoria Land, Buttleship Promontory | reverse complement strand
CGCTACTTATTATTCTAAAAAATAAGGACTAGAAGCGTAGCATATAAAGGGTAATCTAGAGAAGTTTAAAGCTAGAATTCGTGGTGGTTGTGGAGCTATTCTAGGCGCAGTGGTTTCTACATTTTCTAATTTTCAACTTATGTGAAAATCAATTTTTTTTTGAGAAGTTGCGCCGATTTTTAATATAGGGGTATCTCTAGTTCTAGTTCTTATTTACGTTTTCCTAGCAAGCAACAGTCCAGTGCCCCATTCTATTTCAACCTCTTTCGTCCTCCAAAAATCATCATTCTGCCAGGCCGGTTCTGCTAACACCATTGCGTCAAACATCTCATCTACAACATCTCCGTCTCCTCCAGCTTCGCGCTTTGTTCTTTGGAATTTGTCATACCATGCGCTGAAAGAACTCCAATTTCTGACGAAGTTCATGCACTCGTCAATTCGCATTACTTTGCTCAAGAACATGGTTCCTTCTCCAGTCCTTCGTCCACCTGGACCAGGCTCATACTCAATTCTTCCAACATCCTTCCAATCGCTCGAGGGTGGCTTTATGTCCCGCAGTTTGTTCTGAACTATCGACCTACCAGGTTCCGACCAATATGGGCCGAGCAAGTCCTCATCAGCACTGTGAGGATACTCGTTGAGAACTTTGGTGGCCCTTGGGTAATCGACAAAGATATGATGTGCAGCAAATCAGTGTCGGCTCCGAGAATGTGAATGTTTGACCTATCTTTATACCCCCAGAAGGCTAGAGTGCCACCTTTCTTGACTACTCTCTTCATCTCAGGCCACAGCTTTGAATAGTCAAACCAGTGCGCGGCTTGTCCTGCGACTACGAGATCAACGCTTTCATCCTCGAGGGATGATAAGCTCTCTGCGGATTAATATTGAAATGTAGTGTTGGCGTAATTTTCCCTTGACGTTAAGGACTCTGCCTGCCGGATCATGCCATCGGATGGATCTGTCCCAACGACGCGTTCAAACGATGCTGATAGGAAGCGAGCGACGACGCCATGCCCACAACCCAGATCGACCCAGAGAGATCTAGGATTTTGGTGGTATTCCAGAATAGTTTTATACAGCTCCGGCGGGTATGACGGACGTAAGGCAGCGTAAGACGCATGGGAGAATGATGATTTACTGTAGCAAAGTCAACGCCTGGAATGTCTCACGGTATGCGATAGCTACCAACGCAAATTGCGCCATTGCGAGGCAGCGCAGGATTGTCTCTTCTACGGAGTCTGACAAATGCTTCAACAACTTGACGGCCTCCTGAGCTCTCTACCCATCTTTTGGCATCCAACATTCAGCCAATATTATGGCTAACGACGATGGGGAATAGCCTCTCAGCCACCACGCGAGAAGTCAAACGTCTGGCGGCACGCTAATGTAAGTAGATCACGCTAAACTCACAGATTGCCGAGTCGTGAATAAAATACTATGACGTCAATGTTAAACATCTGTTCGCTCTTCAAACGCGACATTTGCAGGAAAAGGGGTCGACGAACGAGGTATTTAATTGTAGGGTTGGAGAGAGTACCCCATTTCCCCTTGCGCCTGTTATGCCGCCTTTCATCCCCCACAAACGTCGACGCTCCACCTCGTCGCCAACAGACCCTCCGACCCCTAAGCCGTACAAGAAGTCGAAGCCAAGCCTATTTGATACCGCAGACCAACCTGGCGCGTCGGCGACGCTACAAGACAACAAGGCTTTCCTAGATCAGCTGAATCGTTCGGAGAGTGAGAGCACTCTCAGCGACGTCAGTAGCGATGAATTTGAAGACGTAGTAACGTCGCCAAGATCTAAGAGGCGAAAAATAAATGATGATGAAGACGAAGATGATCAGGAAGTTGACTGGGAAGACGCCATTCAGCCAGGGGATACCCCTTCGACAAGCATCGGCCCTGAGCCGTCCGGAGACCTTGAGCTCACGCTTGACAATGGCCGTCAGACAAATTTGAGCAATTCTCTAGGCAAGAAGAAGGGGCCCAGCAAGATTGAGCGACACATCAGAATCGCTACACATTGTATGCATGTTCAATACCTGCTGTTTCATAATCTTGTCAGAAACGGCTGGGCTTATAACAAAGAGATTCAGAGTGTTTTAGTTGGGCAGTTACCTCCGAATGTCAAAAAGGAGGTTGATAAGTGGCGGCTTGCCTCGGGAATGAGCATAGAGGCGCCAACGGCTGTATCTCCTCCACGGCATAAGAAAAATGGGAAGAAAGCAGCGCAAAATCAGCGAAATCAAAGAGACTGGGGCAAACCCGCGGAAAGACAAGAAAGCGGTGCTCCAAATATGAGCCGTGGAGATCCGCTCATACGACTGCTGAAGATACTGGCTGCATACTGGAAAAAGAGGTGGACCGTTACAGCTCCAGGTCTTCGGAAACAGGGTTACAAGACTCTCGCGACGCTTGAAGAAGAGATTACGTCGTACAAGAAAGGCAAACATGATGCAGAGCACTATGGTGAGCGTGTGAGAAGCGTCCAGGAGTTTGGGGATCTCGCAAGAAAATGTGAAGGAAGTCGAGACATTGGAGCTCAACTTTTCGTGGCACTAATTCGGGGCCTGGGAGTTGAGGCCAGATTGGTTGCGAGTTTGCAACCAGTGGGATTTGGCTGGAGCAAGGGCGAAGAGGCATCTAACATTAAGAGGAAATCGCCCACAAAGGAGGACGTAGATGTCAAGGAGATGTCCAGCCTCGAAGAAGAATCCAATTCTGAAGTCGAGCCACGCAAAGAAAAGCTATTAAAGGCACCGAAAAAAATTGTCAGGCGAAAACCCTCCTCGAAGGGACTCAAAGACTCTCCAATATATCTATCTGAGGTATCAGGTGATGGCGCTGTAGAGGACATGGACGGCGATGACGACGATTCTGTGGTCGATGTGACCCCAAACACCCCTCGAACGCGATCGAATATGAATTACGACCGAGACATGGTCTTTCCCACATTCTGGACAGAATGTGTCTCACCAATAACCCACGAGGTTTATCCTGTTGATCCCTTCATTCTGAATCCAGCAGTAGCTACAAATGCGGAACACTTGGCGTTGTACGAGTCCAGAGGTGCCAAAGCAGACAAGGCAAAACAAGTCTTCGCCTACATTGTAGGATATAACTCAGATGGTACCGCTAAAGACGTCACCACTCGGTACTTGAAGCGTCACATGTGGCCTGGAAGAACCAAAGGGGTTCGACTGCCGATCGAGAAGGTCCCTGTCTACAACCATCGCGGCAAAATCAAACGCTACGAGGAATACGATTGGTTCAAGACGGTAATGAGCGGCTATAATAGGACTGAAAGCATGAGGACTCCAGTGGATGATCTGGAAGAAGCCAAAGCTCTTAAAGTAGCCAAGCCCGAAAAGAGAGAACCAAAAGCGGGTGAGGACACACTCCAAGGGTACAAAAACTCTGCCGAATTTGTGCTGGAAAGGCACCTTAGGAGAGAGGAAGCTATCAGGCCAGGCTCGAAACCTGTGAAGACATTTACCACCGGCAAGGGCGATAAAGCTAAAGAAGAGCTCGTATTTCTCCGCAAATATGTGGAGGTCTGTCGGACCGGAGAAAGCTGGCACAAGGAAGGCCGTGTTATCAAGTCTGGAGAGACTCCAATGAAGATGGTCCCTGTTCGCGCAGTAACCTTGACACGGAAGCGCGAGGTCGAAGAGGCCGAAAGGGATAGTGGCGAAAAACTCAAGCAAGGCCTCTACTCTTGGGATCAGACTGATTGGATCGTACCACCGCCAATTAAAGATGGCATAATACCTAAAAATGCCTTCGGCAACATCGACTGCTTCGTCCCTACTATGGTACCTAACGGGGCAGTGCACATTCCGCTCCGGAGCACCGTGAGGATATGCAAGAGGCTCAACATTGACTATGCCGAAGCTGTCACGGGCTTCGAATTCGGCAACAAGAGAGCAGTACCCGTCATTACCGGCGTCATGGTCGCGGAGGAAAACGAAAACGCGGTGATGGAGGAGTGGGAGAAGGATGAAGAAGAAAGGAGGATCAAAGAAGAGGGCAAGAGGGAGAAAGCTGCGTTGGCAACATGGAGAAAATGGCTCATGGGACTTCGGATCATCCAGAGAGTACGCGAAGAGTATGGAGGAGATGCTGATGCCCACGTCAAAGAAGATATCAATCCATTTACTAATCAGAGCAAGGCCGTGAAGTTGCCCCAAATTGACGCTGAACATGAACCTGTGCGGTACGGTGAGGCAGCTGAGGGCGGGGATGACGAAGATGGTGGGGGTGGCTTCATCGCTGAGGACGATACGTTTGGTGGAGGATTCTTTCCTGAAGGACACGAAGAAGAGGAGGTTCCTCGTGGCAAGCCCGAGCTCACGATTGAGGAAGAAGCACCGGTCAAGTGCGTTCCGCCACCTCTGACGAATTTGACAGACAACGACCCAAATGAGGCCAGCAACACCTTCAGCGCCAGCGAGTGTAGCAGTCTCGGCAGTCCCTCAGTCGTAACGCCAATCAAATCTACATCCATGTCAAATGGTACTGCGCCAAAGACACAGCCGAAGCAAAAGGCCAAATCGTCAAAGACACCACCTTCCAAAACAACAGCCACCAATGGAACAACGAAAAAAGCGTCAACATCTGCAAAAGGGTACCATCAAGGCAGCCCCAAAATGACTACTTCCTCGCAGAAAAGCCGGGCAGCACCCAAGCGCCAAGCAGCACGGCAAAGCGAAACAGCAGTCAAAAGCCACTACTTCGACCACGACACCGAGGGTGATGAAACCGACGAGGAGAGCAGCAAATATGTCTCCGCCAGCGAAGATGAGCTCCCTAGGAAGCCTGCCTCCCGAAAACACGCGGGGTCCGCCTCGAACAGGAGAAGGTCGCTGAGAGCAAGGAAACATTTATAATGGCAGTAGCATGTTTCACCAGATGATAGGTAGGCCTTTAAATCCATAGGTTTATGGTCATGTAAGATCTCGAGCTGTCTTGCTCTAGGCCTATCCCTTTCCTTGTGCACGGGAGGTACACGCTAAGCACTAGCATATCCGAAGCAATCTTGCTAACCTGATAAGTCCGCTCTACCTATACTCTTAGCAGAATTCTTAGTCATCTGTAGATTATGGAACGGACAAATTGAATCTTTAGGATTACTTCGGATGCACTAGTCCTTAGCGTGTACCTCCCGTGCACAAGGAAAGGGATAGCATTGTTTCGAGTCAAGCTTTAGAGCGACAAAGAGATATCTAGTAAATCTACACGTGCATCGTCATCATCATCCCGCATCTCCGCTCGTCTTCACCAATCAACATCTACTTTACTGTCAACGCGAATAGTTGCCTTCACTTCATATTGAGGTGTAGTCGACAAAGGCTCATATTGAACGATCATCCATTGCCCACCTCCTGTCCATGCATTCCCCCACTGTTAAGGAGCAGAATGGGATTCCTTCGGCTCAAGGATACCGTCCACAACAAGGCTGTTTCCCTCCACGACCGCACTCCCGGTCTTCGAAAGCTGCCTTTCCCCGCCGTAGGTATCATCGTAGGCCTGATTCTCGCCAATGTACTAGTGTGGGTGGCCGTCGGAATCGTCCTCGATTTTCACGCGGCTCTGATCTCCACCGCGGTCCTCTCCTACACGCTGGGTCTTCGCCATGCCCTGGACGCTGACCACATATCTGCAATCGATCTCATGACCCGTCGTCTCATAGCTTCAGGTCAACGGCCGGTGACCGTGGGCACTTTCTTTTCCCTGGGTCACTCTACGTATGACCATTCCCTTTTCATTCTTGTCTGTATACTACGATTTCTCTGATCTATCTGGATAAGCCAGGATCGTCTTGATCACATCGATAGTAGTTGCTGCTACAGCGTCAGCCATCAGCTCTCGATTTTCTTCGTGGAGTAGGATCGGTGGTATCCTAGGCACTAGTGCTTCTGCAGCATTTCTCATTATTCTCGGGCTCATGAACATATATATACTCTACAAGCTGATACAACAGTTGAGGAAAGTGATTGGTACAGCTCCTGGGGAAGAGCAGAACTTTGAGATCAAAGGGGCTGGATGCTTGTTCTATCTATTTCAAAAAATGTTTAAATTGATCGATCGGCCATGGAAGATGTATCCCCTGGGCGTAATGTTTGGGTTGGGGTTTGATACTTCCTCAGAAGTCGCACTTCTAGGTATTGCATCAATACAAGGGGCGGAAGGGACGAGTATATGGCTCATCCTTGTATTCCCGGTCCTCTTTACTGTTGGGATGTGCTTGCTTGACACCATCGACGGGGCCCTCATGATGGCGTTGTACACCTCCACGGCGCTTGCGAAAGACCAGATTGCAATTCTTTATTACTCAATTATGCTTACAATCATCACGGTCGTAGTGGCAATGGTGGTTGGATTCATTCAGATGCTGAGTCTGATCTTCAACGTGGCCCAACCTTCTGGGAAGTTTTGGGATGGAGTCGCGGTCGCTGGAGACCATTATGATATCATTGGCGGAGCAATTTGCTGCTCCTTTGTCGTCTTCGGTGGCTTGAGTGTGTTGATATATAAGCCATGGCGAAGGCGAGTAGACAAAATGAGGCAGATACAGCATCAGCCCCAGCAGTTGCAGGAGGATGAAGAGCTGGGTATCATTGACGGGAACCACGAGGCGTCTGCATGCGAAGCCATCCGGACAACGCCTGTGACTTGTGAATTGGATCGTCAAGGGGATGTGACGAATAAGACGGATGCAAAAGCCTCGTCTTCACGAGACGTTCTGTCCCTGCGACCCTGACCTCCGGCTTGAGCCAGATGTCCTCATGCGCAAAGCCATGGAACCTGGGGGGGCGAGGACTCGCAGAGTATCCGGCCTCCCCAAAAGGCCGAAATTGAGGGAGAGGGACCCTGAATCGCTTGAATGAATGGAGCAACATGATGATTGATGTACTGGAACTTGCGCCATCCAACGCGTACTATTTTACAAGTAACGATCTCGATGATACACATGAAAATAGACGCTCATCTTTCCGGTAACAGATTCTTTACGGCGTTCCAGTCCCTCGCATCCAAAGTCTTCTGAATTTCTTCCCTGTCCAGCCATTGGAACTCCTCCAGCCCATGTTTGTTGTCCTTCAAATTTGCTTGGCCTGCCATGAGTCTAGCCTTCATGAAGAAAATCTTCTCCCCTCGCGTCTCTGTCCCCGTTTCCTTATCGATGACAGCTTGAGTGTAGTTGTAGACCTGGTGGCCAATGGGCATGTTGCCCACGACCCAAGTGTTCATGTTCACGCCTCCTGTTTGTACAATAATTCGTTCGGCACCCTAATGAGACTCAGTATGGCCAAGGATCGACAATCGAATGGTATATTGACTTACTGTGTGCAAGCTCTCGTTCTTCTGCAACATCGCTTTGGGAAATTCCCATTGCCCTTTTCCTCTCTTTACTAGCAAATAAAGAGTCTTCTCTAATCTCCGATCTAGACTTTTCAGATCCCCAGTCTTGTCCGCTTCTGTAATTCTCGGCATTGGCCTCTCAACTTCTTCTTTCTTCAAAACCTCCCCTTCCCCCTGCACGTCCCTCTCCTTAACCTCCACCTCCGCATCCTTCACAAGCCTCTCAATCTGCTCCTCCGGCTCGCTCAATCGATCTCCTATCAGAAGCTCGTCATTCCATCCCTCGTCCCCGTAAGCGTTATAGACACCAATATCTCGAGCGGGCGTCTTTCGCTCCTTGATTTTCCGCTTCCACTCTATCTCTCCTGGGGTTCCCTTTGGATAGTAGAAATAGCGTGTGAAAGGCAGAGCTAATCGCTCGTTGAGTCGCCGCTGGTACAAGAAGTAGGACTTCTCAAAGGGAGTGAGTTCGCGGGTAAGAACAGGTGGGCGAGAGAGTAGAACGGAAGCTTTGATTTTGTAGGTGGTCGAATGCGATTGAGAACTAGTCAAGGGAGGTGGTGCCTGACCCGAGGGACTGGGTTCGATGGGTGCTGTTTCGATTGGGGATGCTGCGGTAGAAGCAGCGCGAAGCTGGTGGAGACAAGTGCTGCATATAGAGGTGGATGACCCTGTAGCTCGCATTAATGGCTTGGACATTGGGGTGTATGGGTATGGACTGATTACTTGGCTGCGTGACCAATCGCCGGACTGCACGGTGGGCACGAGTCATTACAATGTTTCGCGGGCGAACGATTTCAATCTGGTGGCAGCGTTCGACATAGAACGTCGAACCTCGCTCCCTCGGAAGCCATAAATTTATTCGCGGCTAAACCTATTTCGGTCGACCATCAAGAACCGGCATTGTTTCCGCGGCCTCAATCCATTTCAATTGTAAATCCAAGTCCCGGGGAAGAATGCAATGCAGAGAGTGGTAGTCACTGGGGTGGGAGCAGTGACACCACTTGGATTAGGTATGTGGACTGGAGACTTCTCGAAATCTCCCTACTTACGCTTGTAGGTGCCCGGCGTTCTTGGATACGACTTCTCGACGGTCAATGCGGAATCATCTCCCTGCAGAACAGGAAAGAACACGAGCAGCAAAAATGCCAAGTTGCTGGCCTTGTACCTCAAGGGAAGAAGGAGGATGGAAATTGGTCTGTCAGCGAATGGCTGAGTGGGGATGTAAGCTCGTCCTAGATAAGACTCAAAGAGACCCGCGTTTACAGGACTTAGGAACAACGAAAGATGCCGACTTTCATGCAATATGCTATGGCTGCCTCTCACGAGGCCTTGGCAGATGCAGCATGGTACCCTAGAACTCCTGAAGAGCAGGAGATGACGGTAGGCAATCATGGCACAGCAGGCCGTCAAACTCGCTCATCTGTGCATAGGGAGTTTGTCTCGGCTCAGGGATCGGCAGCTTGAAAGAACAGTATGACACTTCCATAGCCTTAGACAAAGGTGTTAGTCTCTGAATTACTGCGTGCCTTCGTCGAGATATTGATCATTTCCAGGGTCCCAAAAAGGTTTCTCCACTCTTCGTACCTAAGCTTCTCATCAATCTAGCTGCTGGTCACATTTCTATGAAGTATGGCTTCAAGGTCTGTTACACCACAGCCACCGTTTGCCATCTACCATCTAATTTCCTAGATCAGGGCCCGTCCCATGCTGCAACCACAGCGTGCACAACCGGCGCCCATTCCGTTGGCGATGCCTCCCGCTTCATTGCCTTGGGAGACGCAGACGTAATGATAGCTGGCGGTGCTGAGTCTTGCATTCATCCACTCGCATTCGTTGGTTTTGAGCGCTCTCGCTCCCTCGCCACCTCCTTCAATCATACACCCCAACAAGCATCACGCCCATTTGATAAAGCACGCGATGGCTTCGTCATCGGAGAAGGAGCTGCTGTGATGGTACTTGAATCACTTTCTCACGCCCTTTCTCGAAACGCCCACATTTACGCCGAAGTCGCTGGGTACGGCTGCTCGTCTGATGCGCATCATATGACCGCTCCGCCTCCGGATGGCAATGGTGCATTCCGCGCCATGCGCCAGGCATTGAAAAACGCTTCCCTCCCTCCCAGCAGTGTCGATTATATAAATGCGCACGCAACGTCCACGCCTCTAGGCGATCTTGCGGAAAACCGCGCAATCAAGCATCTCATGCTGAACGAGGACGGAAAGCAGCATGCAGAAGAAGTGAATGTCAGCAGCACGAAGGGAGCCGTGGGCCATCTGCTGGGTGCCGCAGGTGCAGTCGAGGCGATGTTTTCCGTGCTGGCAATTCAGGACGGCAAATTACCGCCGACGTTGAATCTCACGGATCTTGATCGATCAGAGTTCAAATGCAATTATGTTCCATTGGCCACGCAGGAAAGGAAGGTGGATGTTGTCCTTTCCAACAGCTTTGGGTTTGGGGGTACCAATGCGAGTTTGTGCTTCAGACGATATTCCTAAAAAGTTTACTCCAATCGATCAGCGGTGCAACTTTTGCCAATAATCAGACCTGTGCGAGGCTGAAGAAGGGAGCTTCGTGACGGTGTTTAGTTGTACCTCAGTCCATATTGGTAGTGACTCCGTAGCGTAGCCTGTACCTGAACAGCAAGGCAAAGCAAAGCTAAGAAATGTACTTAGAGCAACGGGGGACGCTCCGAGTTCAAGGTCATTTGTGCCTGATGTTACCGTTCGAGCATCACATGAGATCTTGATCGAGGTTCTGAATGTTACACGGATTCACCATGCATTACCTAATTCGCAAGAAATGCCAACGATATGCGCTTTGGGAAGCGCCCAATATGTTACAAGCAAAATAAAACGCCATCTCATTCCCGTTCGACATCAACCCTCATTTTCGACTTGACTTGCCGCGCTCCATCCCCGGCCGCGAGCTTACCATTTCACCGTACCTGCCTCTCTCCTTTGTGGTGTCGTAAGCCTGCAGCACCCTATTCTGACTTTCATCCGCCTGGCTGAAAGCGTAGCCCCTCTGTTTCCGCATCCTCTGCACCTGTCGGACCTTCCTGATCGCCTTTTGGAATTGTTCCATCCGGGGCCTGTAATCCTGGATATTGTACTTCTGGATCTCTTGTACGTGATGGTACGTTTGAGGTCGATACATCCTCTTGGCGTACTTCCATGTGAAATCTCGAAGGAGACAAATCGCAGGTACCACAATGGCCATGAGGTAGAATACTGGCGACTCGAAAAGCCGTGGGACTACGCCATCGTACTCCGTGGAGAACCCTAATTTTGGAGCCACAGTGGCATAGACGGCAATAAAAGCCAACCAAATAATCATACTGCCTGGTATGGCAAGGAAGGTGTATTTCGTCCAGACGTTTGTGATCAGCGCGGCCTTTCCAAGGACAGTTGCAAGGACTGAGGTGTACAAGGCCGTCCCCCACACCCAGTGACCCGCCATCTTCCCGTCACTTTGCGGAAGATCCCAGTACCAAATGAGCTCAGATATGAAGTAAGACAGGAGCGAGTGGTAGAAGCCGTTCGCTATCCAGGACCAGAAAGAATGCATCTTGAAGAAAACACCCTTCTGGCCGAGTTGGTAAAGTTGAGGGTAACGGTCGAGGAGTCGAGCTGAAATGAATTGGTCGAATATGCCAATAACAAATGGTGGGAACACGGTGAAAAACACATTGTAGAATGATAACGTCCAAGATTCGAAAATGACTTCTCCAGAGAAAGCGTTCTGGAATGAGTACTGTGGCCGACTGTTTAGTAAAGGAAAAACCACAGCATTGGGGTGGGTTCATCATACCCAAAATTGTGTCATGTACAAGGCAATGTTCTTGTAAAAAGAGTAAAGTATCAGCTTCGATATCCGTTGGTAGCTCCATGCACCATGCACGAGCAGTAGTTTTCGAAGATATCGAAATTGTCCAATGGCTACATCAGCGCTCCGTGCCGCTTGAAGACCTTCGACGCCACTTATGCCAACTCCGACGTGGGCGGCTTGGATCATCGATACATCGTTAGCTCCATCCCCTATCGCTAGAAGAATCGCTTTGAGGTTCCGCTTTACCAGCTTGACGACAAGTGCTTTCTGCAAGGGTGACACACGGCTAGAGGTCGCATTAGCACTCGACCGACACTGATGTTGCAATCCACCTACCAGCATATCACAGCTTTGCACATGATCGCGAGCTCAAGAAAGATCTTCTCCATATCTTTTTCCAAGGCAAAAGTCAAAGACTTCCCGTCGGTGACCAAGGCTAAAGTTTCAAGTTCTGCCCCGCCTGCCGACTGATTTCTTATGGCACTGATTTTGTTCTCGAGGTTGGTTCTTGTAGCCGCAGAACTCTCTTCGTTCAAAATCAATAAGGTCATGTCTTCACTAATGAGTTTACAGCTCATCCCAATATTGATAGCTGTTTCTTGTCTGTCTCCCGTGAGGACCCAAATCTTGATACCTGCCTCTTGGAGAGTATGAATGGTGTCCGGTACACCATCTTGCAGCTTGTCCTCAATAGCAGTGGCACCTAATAAGAAAAAGTCATGCTCGATGATTTCCGCCGCTTTGTCAAGTTCCTCGGCCCTGTTTCCGCTTACTGTGGTATTAGCCTTGTCGAAGACCTGCAGCCACTGCTGAAGCTCTTGCTCCGGTATCTCTCGCATGGCTAAACATAAGGTCCGCAGACCTTCTGTGGCATACTCTTCCAAATGTTGCAATGTCGCTTCCACATTTGGATTTTCCTTTCCGAGGCGCTCAAGGATAACAGTGTCAGCTCCTTTGCAATAGCATCGGACCTTGCCATCAGGGCATCTAAATATCGTTGACATTCGCTTTCGCGTAGAGTTGAACTCCAGAACCGCTAATAGCTCGTACTCGTAGTCTTCGCCATCAACAGTAATCATAACAGAGCGGGGTCTGCGAGCTGTAAATCGATAGCCTAGGATTACTGCCCCCTCGACCAAAGCTCCTTCGTCGGGCGAAGCAGCCTGATACTTTATTTCGCCTGGTTTTTCATCCCGTCGTTCTGGAATTACAGTATGACATGTAGCCAAGAGCGCAAGAAAGTGCTGAATGGTCATCTTGCTTGGGTGCTCTTGCGAGTTCTCACGTAGCTTTTTGAAATTGTAGACTCCTACGGGGTTCTGTTCAGTGGCTCTCCGGTCTTCTGGAGCTTCGTCCGCATATTGTATACCTCCAATGGAACATTGTTGGAACTCCATCATGTTGCAAGTAAGAGTTCCAGTCTTGTCAGAGAAGATGTATTCGATTTGGCCTAGCTCTTCGACAAGGGACGAAGTTCGACAAATCGCAGGTGTGTCCGTTCGATCGTAGTACATATCAAGATCCGAGTTGATGAGCAAAGCTTGAAAGTACTTGACTACTTCGATCGTGACAAACAGTGAGATTGGCACAAGATTTGAGTACAGTACCCAATAGGTGAATATGTCGGAAAAGAATTGCTTTGCGACACCGTTATCTTCGATGTATAAGTACTCGAGCTTTGACAGGCCTGTCGCTCGAACGATGAGATCACCAACAGAGCTCACAACGCTCAAAGCAACTAATATAGCTACGAGCATTAGAATCTGTATGTTGACCAGTCGCTCGACATGTGTCCGCTTGATAGGGGTCGCCGTTGCATTACGCATCAACTTGGTCTCATGCCCCGTGAACACAACAATGCCGTGAATCCAGGGGGTATTTCGCAGGGTAGCTCCTCGCAAGAGCAGCTGGTCTGGTGCTAAGGGAAGTTCCTTCTCACCACCACCAGCGCTCATCGTCAAAGTGGCTTCGTAAGTATACAAGCTGCTATTTGGCTGCTCGGAACGGACCCTGCCAGACAGTCTGCCAAGGTCGGTTGGGCTGACAAGGTTCGCGGTCTCTGGGATAGCTTGTTTGATTTTCAAATTCGTTTCTCCATCAAGGTTGGCTGTCTCAATATAACACAATCCTTCGGGCTCTGAACTTGCTAACAGTACCAAGTCGGCTGGAAATGGCTCTTCTGACTCCACCCTAACAATGTCTCCAACTTTCACGTTCACCCATCTGACGTTGTCGAAGTTCGTACCTTTGAGAACTCTTGCCTTGGAGTGATTCAACGATTTGTCTGAGTTTTTCCTTTTGAAGTCTTCGATGAGCTCTTTTCCAGCTGACACTAGTAAAACTATGATGAGCGGTCCTATAGTGGTATAACGGTTGGTTGGGGAAATGTTCGGTATCTGCTGTAATGCTGCCGTAAACAAGAAGAACAAATTGGCGTATTTGGAGAACTGTTCAAAGAGGAACTTGGGTAGAAACGTGGCAATGTTGTACTTCGCAGTGGACACATGGTTGTCGAGATATCGATTCTGCGAATTTGCTGGCGGGTTGTTGAGATGTATGATCCTTGGCCCCATTGTTGAAGGATCGGGCTTGCCCCTCCGGAGCCCAAACTTGAAGTTATCAACATCAAATTTCTTGTGCTCTGGTCTCTTGACTTGTTCGTCCGTCATGTCGCTGTTCATTCTTGGCTGTCCCGGAGCAGTCTCCCGTAACGGCATGTCCATCTCCGAGTACTCTGGGCCCATACCAAACATGGTTTTCGCTTTTCCCATGAATCCTCCACCCATGCTGAGCACACTGTTTCTATTTCGGTGACCTTTACCACTGACCATACGAGACGGCCCTCTTTCCACGGTGTCATCAGCATGGTAATAGCCTCCCTGCATAGACCGATCATCGTCAGGGAGATCATCCATGTCCGAATACCGTTGGTAGTGATTTAGGTCGGAAGTCTGTGAGTAGGTCCGCCCATTCTCAACGCTGAGATATGGGGGATGAGACTGTCCGGTACGCGGCGCTCCAGGTCCTCCAGGCAGACCATGCGTTGACTGCTGTGCGCCGACGAATTCATCGTATGATACCGAAGGGCGAGGTTGGGGTCTTTCGGAATTATCGATGTTGTACTGGCGGAGGAGCTCTTCATCATTAACGGGCGGAGGTCTACCATCGTTATATATTGGAGTCGAATCGTCAAGATCTAGAAGTGGGCCGCCTTGATTCGGTGGCCTTTCTCCCCCGGCCAGCCTAGCTGCCATGTCGTATTACGACGTAAGCGTTCCCAGCGAACACTCCTCCGCGCTGCCAGAGCAAAGGAATGCGACAATGCTGGACCATCAAATACCCTCTACCCCGATACATGTGTGCTGCTCATTGATGTGGGTATCTTTGGAATCGTCGTAGTTGGTAGAGCATGGTTGTGTTTCGTAAGTGACGGGTAGGCTTAGTTTGCGAGTTGAATAGAGCCGCAGTTACGAGTTTCGGGGCAATGCCACAGCCTATTATTACGGTGGTCTCACATCCACATTACACTTGACATAGCAGTTCCATGTGATTAAAGTTATTTTATAGCCTACAATTTCACATTGGCCTCTATCAAGCAAAAGCATTACAAAATGCGACAGCGTTCCTACAGATCCTCAACATCCTAGACCAGCCCCCGGGCCGATGTATAACCGAAATAGCGGGGATTCGTAATTTCAGGTACCGAACAACAAGCCGCATCAAATTGTCCAGGTAATCAAGGGCAATATACCTACATAAAAGGGCATTTGACGACGGAACCTTGAGACTCAAGGACAGCTTTCGAAGATAAATCCATTCGGGATGGTCTGTGCCAAGTGCCAAAAATCACTGAAAAAGACAGAGCTCGCAACGCCAGCTGTCAAGCGCAAAAGCGATCTATACTTTGGTTCGTCCGCCAGCAGTGATAAGAGCAAATCCTCAACCACCTTGGGCGCTACTGGAATAAGCAAGGTGAATCATCTCTGATGCGCTGTGGAGTCATATGGTCACTGAACAACGTAGAGCAAACTTCTCAGCAAGAGTGCAAAGAACCCATACGCTGCATACTCGAGCTCTTGTACTACTTGCAAGACCAAAGTTGATCAGGGACACAAGTATTGCCACAAGTGCGCCTACAAAGCTGGAAATGGTATGTAGAGCTGATTCACGAGAGGGACAAGAAGTGCTTTGCTAATGGCATCAATCAATAGCTTGCGCAATGTGTGGCAAGAGCCAGGACAAGAGCATGACTACCAATGGTGGAGCTGCCGTTCAAGGTCAAAGATTCTCAGCCAAATGATTGCACATGATCTTCGCTTTAGAGTTGCATCAAAAAGCCCCTGCGCTGGAGGTGTTACTTGGCCTAGTTTTTGCCATCTATTGTTCGAGAGGTCTCCGTGGTGTCGACGAACCGAGTCGAACCAGCTACTGGGTATACTTAGGTGTCCCTTGAGAGGCGAATTGACGACCTTCATTCCGCCCATGCCACATGATCCAAGACAAATCGCTTGTACCCTTTGACTGGAATACTTGTGTGGCCGAAGAAGCGTTGGGTCGAGCTTGTCTAACGAGGCTATCACCGTCGGGTCAATCGAAGTCCCTTGTTCTGTCATGACAAGTCATGCTTCAGAGGGTCAGCATGCTTGGTGGTTGCACAAGCTGTTGTTTCGCAGTCGCACACACGCTCCGACTCTCTTGTGACGTTTACTTCCTGCACTGTTGACAACGTATCCACTAGAACTAGATCTTTCTTGGAAACGAGCAATGGCTCAATGAGGCAAGGTGTGGCTGAACACTGCTATTTCAAGCAGCTGCGAAATTAAGCATCAAATCCGTCGGTAGATCACGGTCAGGCACCAAAATGCCCCTGCATGCCTCCACAGATTTTGTCTGAAACTAAATTGTGATGCTCATGCACTGTCTCTCCTTTGGCCTTGTACTTTCGATACGTGTGATGGTACATCTAGTAAGGCGATGGAGGAAATGTAGTCATGAGCAACATAAGAGTGATTTCATTTCCCAAGAAAGCTACGCCCGTAGGGCTACCGTGATTGGGGAGAATCGATGATGACCTAGCGCCCCTATTTTCGTCAACGTTTCTTTTGGATCTTGCGAAGCCAATTTGCTGCCCTACACGCTCCTTCCACCATCTCCACCAGCTCTCCTGCTGCCATTCCTACATTCTTTTCTTCGGCTGCACGGCCGCACTCTTCTAATACCAGCAGTGCTCATCTGCATATTCTCTAAATTCTAATAGCTTACACTTACAGCTTCGTCGTCTCTTTGTTTGTACAACACTACTCGCCCATCCGGCATTCCAGGTCGTCAACATTAGCTGCAACCGGTCTTTCTACCGACTGTCGACTGTCTCTCAACATCATCCGAGTCTGGCATTGATCAAGGGAAAGAGCTGGGTCGTTCAAAGAGCTTGGACCCAACCTGGATGTTCAACATTAATACCACTTAGGAAGCAAGGTATTTGCTAGTTTTGTAATAGGTACGGTTCCTTGCAACATCATCAGTGATAGCGCACCCAAGATATACAATTGGCCTCCGCATCGACACTGACAGGTATAGATATCTTCACTCCCTCGAGGCTGCCCCCTTATTGTACCATATTTCCTCCCTTGGTAGCAGCACCAACCGCTTTTTCGTCTTCGAATAAATTCCCACTACGTTCGGAACTCTAGTATCCGAACGCCCACATTCACCAACACGGCTGCCGTACTTGCAACTCAGCAGGACAACTTCGTCCTGCCACCACATATGCTCGGAATGCAGCATCAAGATTCCTCCATGGACAACGCCTCGCAAGCTGGCCGTTTCCAGAACTCTTCCAAGCCGTTCGATGGTGGTAACGGCGACACTGGCTTTTCTCACGGCGCATATAGCTCTAATCAGCATCCGGTTGGAGGCTATGCACAGAGACATCCCCGACGTGAGAACATGTCAATTAATACTGCTGCTTACGGGCAAGCGACTCAACATAGCGCAAGCGACATGACAGCGCCTGGGACAGCTATGGATATGAATTTTACTCCTCTTCTTCCTTCACAGCTACTCCTGGGCAGTCCATTTCAGCCGGGGACACCACAATTCAACAATTTTGGTGGGTTTCAGCAACAGAACGTTACAGCCCACCAACAAAACCATCAGCCACAAATTGGCAGCCCTGTGGGTAACCCAAATTCGGGTTTCTCTCCTCAGCTGTACCAGAACATGGTATCACCGACAGGTTACGGAGTTCAGCAGTTCCTGAGTGGACCCCAGTCACCAACGGGCTCTTTCGGTAATGTGGGAAACCAAGGCTTTGGAGGAGCAGCTCAGATACACATGGCACCGACTGTAGGCAATGCAGGTAGCCGAACCGTCTATTTAGGCAACATTCCCCCAGAAACTTCAGCAGAAGAAATTCTCGGCCACGTGCGAAGCGGACAGATTGAGTCTGTCAGGTTGCTCCCAGACAAGAACTGTGCTTTCATCTCTTTCCTTGACGGTAGCTCGGCCACGCACTTTCATTCGGACGCTATCTTGAAGAAGCTTGCAATTCGTGGTCAGGATATCAAGGTTGGCTGGGGGAAGCCAGCCCAGGTCCCTACTTCTGTATCAGTCGCAGTACAACAATCAGGCGCTTCTCGCAACGTATATTTGGGCAATCTTCCAGAGACCGTGAGTGAAGCAGAATTACGAGAAGACCTCGGCAAATTCGGTCCCATCGATACAGTCAAAATTGTGCGAGAAAAGGCGATTGGCTTCGTTCACTTCCTCTCAATCAGCAATGCCATAAAGGCCGTCTCGCAACTGCCTCAGGAACCTAACTGGCAGGCGCCTCGCCGCGTTTATTATGGCAAGGACAGATGTGCGTACATCTCAAAGACCCAGCAGCAGAATGCTGCTCAGTACTTGGGAATCGCCCCCGGATACGCACACATGCTCAATGGTGCGGATCGCGACTTGATTTCGAACGCATTGGCCCAACAGTCGGTCGCAGCTGCCGCCGTGGCGACCCAAGCAGGCGGAGTGAATAACCTTGGGAATCGTACTGTCTACCTTGGAAATATCCATCCTGAGACAACCATTGAAGAAATCTGCAATGTCGTTCGTGGCGGTCTTTTGCATCACATCCGCTATATTCCTGATAAACACATATGCTTCGTAACGTTCATCGATCCTACATCAGCAGCGTCATTCTATGCATTGAGCAATATTCAAGGCCTCATGATCCACAATCGGCGACTGAAGATCGGTTGGGGCAAGCATTCTGGAGCTCTACCTCCTGCTATTGCACTCGCTGTCAGTGGAGGTGCTTCTCGTAACGTCTATATTGGAAATTTGGACGAGTCATGGACTGAAGAGCGTTTGCGCCAAGACTTTTCAGATTACGGCGAAATTGAATTGGTCAATGCTCTGCGTGAAAAGAGCTGTGCATTCGTCAACTTCACCAACATATCCAATGCCATAAAAGCAATCGAGGCCATCCGGAGCCGTGAAGATTACCAACGCTTCAAGGTGAACTTTGGCAAGGACCGCTGTGGGAATCAACCGCGCCAGAATAACCAAGGCAATCAGCATACGCAGCAGCAACTCGGCATGCATGGACGGGAGGGTATAGACTCGCCGTCACCAATGAACGGAAGCTTGCGTCCATCTATGAGCCACAACGGTTCTTCAGTTAGTCCCACACGAGCCGCTCTCTCACCTGCCCCAGGATCTACTGGTCCGAATCAGCAGAATGGCCCTCATTTTGGTCACCACGTGAGTCATTCGCAGACACCGTCTACGATACTGAATGCCGGCAACAGTAACCCCTTGACCATGTATCTCAACCAGATGACACTCCAGGAGAACGAACATGAGACTCAACAGCAGCACGCGGATCCTTACTCTGTTGCCACTTTGCAACAGCAACAGCAGCAAGTGCTTGCCAATCAACAATCAGCGATCTATGGCAACTCGAATAATGATGTCTTCATTAATGGTATGCTCGACCCTCCACAGCAGCAGGGAGGCCACAGCAGCAGCCTCAGCCAAGGTGTCAACGGTTTCAGCCTTGCGACTGCTGCTCCCACCGTAGGCGGACTCCTGGCGCCATCGAACGCACGCAACCAGCAGCACTCTCGGGCCGTGAGCTTACCCGCCTTTACCCAGGAGCCTCTCACCAACGGCATTCATCAGGCGCAGCAGCAAACTCAGCAGCAGCACCATCAGCCGAGTCATCGACATCAGCAGGCCAGCATGAGTGGTTTCGGCAACTTCGGTGGCAGCACCTGGGGTAATCTCAACGGATGGGCCGAGGAAAGCGCTGGCGCCCCCTAGGAATGATCGCGATTGCATTTGGCCCTATTCTTTGTACAATCATTTGTACCAGCACCATTTTTCTTTTTCTCCCGGTCGATACCTTGTCCGTGTTGGTTGATTTGGCTGGTTGGATACCACCGGCGTTTCTTTTCACCCGCAAAGTTGCCGAAGCTTTACCCTTTACTTCGTGCAAATGTTTTACCATAATCCTTAATATCACCCCATGTCGATGTTTTCACCCAAAGGCGATTTGGATTGGCCACTGGCGTGCGTCGCGCATTGGAGAAAGGCAAGACCGTTAGAAATTGTATGGATAGGAGCAAAAGGGCAGCACTAGATGGATCTGGTCTCGAGATGTAGGAGACAGGGGCAATTAGCGGTAGTGTGTCTTACAGGATAAGATGCGTGCGTTGGGAGAAAAAGATTGGATGAAGCTGTGAGGGTAGTCGGATATAGATTGGAAAATGAAAATCTGGAACATCGAATACCCTGGCAATTGTCGGTCTTGCAATTTCACAAGTTTTCTACCACGCGTGGACGAGAAAACTGATGTTGGGATGGAACGCAGTCAACATCACAACCAAACACGGTTGAGGTCTCGTAATCTAGCTTATAATTAGGGAAGGTTTGTATTCAGCCCTCTACTTTATCCTAATGCTCCAGCATCTAGCTGAGCCAAACTCGGCAGACATGGGAGAAGATAACACTGATCAACCTGACCCACCGCAAACTAGATCCAGAGAGAAGGACGTCGAAACAGAGCTGGAGTAGGGTAGGAATGAGTAGCCGTACGCAGTCCTCTTAGACGTGCATACTCGCGTGCACCCTGCCACTTGCCACAGCAGAAAGCACGCAACTTCCCCAACACCCCTCTCCAGCACCAGAATCTACATCCCCCCGGCAGCGGTCCCCAACAGCTTCTTCAAACTACCACTCGCGGAGCCCAGGCTCGTGCGCACCTGCGTTTTCTCATAGGTGAGATCGTTGCCGTCTTTGATGCCACCTACGGACTTGGTGGTGGACGCAGTGGGCATGCTCAGGGCGGGGCGGGAAACAAACTCGTAGGGCGTCCCTGACAGACTCTCTTCGCTTGAAGTGCTCGCAGTGGGAGTGTGGGAGAGACCTGGGATGGAACGGCTCGAGACAGTCGTGCGGCTTGGGCCGACCATGGGTCGACGCTTTGCAGCGAGCGACTCGCTGGAAGTGTGGAACTTGCTGAGGTATGAAGAGGCCTCGCTGCTTGGGCGGTGGGCCAGCTTGGGCTTCCATTCGCCGGGTTTGGTGGGGGATTTCCCTTCCGTGATGGTCGGTTCGGCGGGCTTCCATTCGGTGGGGTCCAGATCCGATTTGCCGTCGTGGAACTTGGCGGGTATCCGGCCGTCGGGGATGGTTCGCGGGGTGGGTTGGAGGGCGGGGACGTAGGTGGGCATCTTGGTGCTGCGGGGACTCATAACGTCGTAGAAGGGGGCCATCTTGGTAGGGCTGGCGAGGGCTTCCGGGTAGCGGTTCGGTGTAGAGGCGGCCGCATCACGGTGACGGCAGCTAGGAAGCATGGTGTTAGCAGAGGTCGACGCCTGCGAAGAGACTGGGAAGGACATCTTACCTCTCTGAGCAGTAGAGGATCGAGGAGTTGGGCACCACGATCTGTTTCTCGCACATTGCGCTGTCGAGACGAATGAGCACATGTTCAGCCACTGACGGAAGGAAAGGGGATCACCAGAACTGCAGGAAGCTAGAGCCCATGTCGTCGTCGTCGTCCCGGTCCAAGACCTCCTCCTCTTCCGCCTTGGCCTTTCGGCTGGTCTTGGCGCCCTTGATGGTGATCTTCGGGGTCGGGGCAGGCTTGGAGGAAGGAGCGGAACGGGCAGCTTTGGCGGCCGTCTTCTTCACATGGGGAGGAGAGTGGTGGGTATGGAGGTGGGCATTGTGGATGCTGGACATTGGGGAGGAGAGAGCAGAGAGGGGAAGCAAGCGACTTGTTGTCTGTTTGAAACCGGAACCCAACCTGTCTCAATGTGCACACCTTCCCAAATGGCGGTCTGGAAAGGGCGTTTGACGCACTTTCAATTCGCCGAAACAAGAGGGTGCGAATCGAGTCGGAGGTCGAGGAGGTGTGCAGGCGAGAGTGGAGCTGCGCAGGCACGAGGGATTGCCTTCGTTCGAGCGGTTGCGGCTTATCGCCGAACAAGTAACGTCAATGGAGTTGCCCGCACGACGGTTACCTGCTTTGATTTACGGAAGACGGGAGTTGTTGAGTATGAGTTTGGAATTGATGGAGAGAGAGAGAGAGAGGGAGTTGCTCCTCTTTTGGGTTATGCAGTGCTCCGAAATACGGAGGGAGGGGGAGTGAGGAGAAGGAAAAGGAAAAGGGACATGTACTGTATGATTGCTGTGAAAGGCGTGAGTCGTCTTTGTTGACCCGTTTCAAGCCCTTCCCGTTCTCGATAAAGGCCATGCACGCTATCCTTAGCGCCCGCCATCCCTGCTGGCGGCTGATAAGGATAAAGTAAGGAGTACTTTGCCTGCATTCGACGGACGGTATTGAATGTCTCGGCGGAGCGAATGGAGCTGCAATTTGATGGTGGAAGGTCATTGAACAGTTGGCCATATCAACGAGTATCAGTATCTTGCATGAGACTACACGACGGCTGGAAGGTGCCAGTGGTCTTTCACATGTCCACCGTTTGCCCCATCACCTCATCCAAGCGGGCATCACATCTCCAAACAAAGGCCTCGTCGAATCGCCGGCCCGGATGACAGAATTGCAGCAGGACGGACAAAGCTCGCCAAGGCGTCGACTGCAATGCCAGCGTCTTTGGTCCTGGACCTCACAAGGAAAGGTTTCGTTGCATCTCGATATTCTACCTTCTCCGCGAGTGCTCGTCTTCGCACATTCCAACCGCTATGCTGTCACCTCCATCCACCGGTCGTCGCCACGCTTCACTTCTATCCGCCTGCCCCTAGAATACCTTTCGCGGTCTTGCACGGCCTGACTCGTGGCCTACTCTGCTTTTGGCGAACTTGAAGGCCTGCTTTGATGTCTGCGTAGGCGTAGGTTGGTCAAGATATCGCCCTGCAACGTAAGCCTTGTGGCGGCACCATGCTGCATTGCTCGCCTTTTCCAGAGCAATCTCTGCGGGCGCGATTGCTCCATGTCGGACTCCCATTGTGCCACTGCAAAACAAGGCGTACTTGCCCACTTGATCATCTCTTCAGGCACGAGCTGTGACTACCCATTCGTTCCTCTGCCCATTCATTGCCCTTTCCAAAACCTCTCGGGAACCCCTTGGGCCGCAGTGTTGACGGGGCCGACATAGCAGTCTAAGAGGTTGCCCCACCGAGCTCCTCCGTTTCGGAGCCTCTGGATCTCCTTGTATGCATACGAGTTGGCGTACGCCAGACCCGTCTTGGGATCACGGAACCTGGCTGGCTGCATGGTGATTGCGCACGTTTCCGGGCATGGCTCTGCGGTTTTCATCAGCCGCGCAAATCACGGTGGACTCAACACAGGCAACTTACTCGTGATTTTAGCCCGCGGCTTTTTGAGTAGGACGCTGCTCTGTAGCTCAGGCAGCTTTACCGCCTGGGCATCCATGTTCTTCAAAGCCACCAACGTACGGCTTGCGAATTCGATCTCCGGTGCTAGGTCCCTTGCTGGCACAGGTACAAGTGGCCTAGGTGCGTAATGACCTTGAGATATTGAGGCTGAATAATGTGGCGGGTGCAAATCGCTTTCTGCAGTCCCTGTGAACTCGGCTCGCTGTGGTTGCATAGGCAGGGCCGCATATGCGTGGATGCCGTCAAGGAATCCATACGGACTTTGGGGGGGCGCGAATGTAATCCGTTGCGGGACTGGGCCTCGATGAGCCAAGGGAAGCGCCATCTGTCCAGAAGGCTCGGTCAAATGATGAGGGTGCAAGACTGCAGGCACAGCTGTATTTAGGTCTTCAAAGGTATTCGGAAAGTTAGCTGACGAGCTCTCGGCTCCTGCCCCTGCTCCGGCTCCTGGATCCTCATTTTCCTTCCCGGAAGGCATTTCAGTGTGACCAGCTTCTCTGATTTGTTTCACGCCAAGCTCGGCTACTTTTCCATTCACCCATCGTGCCAGACCACTCCACCATGTGATGACAGGCCCAGTAAGCTGCCGGTTGTGCAAAGCTTCCAGCTTGGCTCGTTGTTCCTCTGCCCGCTTTTTTTCAGACTCCTCCCATCTGTTCAGACTCTTGGCATTTCTCCTCTCTGTTTTAGCAGCCTCCTCCATGCGATCAGTCTGGGTCAAGGCCTTCGGTTTCGCGGCATCCTTGCGCTTCTGAGCCTCCTCCATATGCTGCATGACCTTGAGCCGCGTTTGTTCACTCTCTGCCAGCCGCTGATGCACCACTTCCCGGTTCTGAACAGTCTGCTTGCGAGACGAGGCCCGCGTTGGCGCATCCGCATCTGTATGCACCCACGAGACCCTCTCCGACTTTTTCTTTGGCTTTGGCGCCGGCGTTCTCGGAGTGACAGAGGGATCGATCTTGACTTTCTTCCGCAGCGCTCCAGGCCTTTTGAAAACATCTTGGGCTTTGCGTTTCTTCTGCCGATCCTGTCTATCTTGTTTCTGGAGCTCCTTCTCGCCCGCTAAGTCGTCTTCTCCCTTGTTTGGAGCATGGTCTTCCTCGTCAGTGGATGAGTCAAGCTCGGCATCGGAGTCATGCACCTCCTCCTCCTCAAACTCGATATCCTCTTCTTCTTCATTCTCCGCAAACAGTAACTCGAGTTCATCATCACCTTCTTTGTCTAGGAGAGAAGACAATCGATTCCCCGCTGTGGCGCGCTTCTCCCTTCCGATCACCAGTGATTCTACAACTGGCCCATCTTCAGCTTCGTCATCTGCTGACGACGACTCCCTGTCACGGTCACCGAACGGCGAATGAGAAGGTTCCTCAGACATGTTTAGAGACGGCCTTGTCTAAGTAACACTGAGTCGAATCGTAGGTGGGATGGCGGGGAGAAGGAATCTCTGAGAAGTCAAGCTTCACGTTGAGTTAAAGTGGATGCTCCCTAAGGCCCCGCGTACCAGACACCATTCTTTTGTGAGAACACTGTTGCCACTTACAGTATGTGTTGGCCGCATGTTAATTACAAGCGGGCCTTTGCAGAACCAGCGACGTCGCAACGCTACCGAAAGGTAGAAGCACTTCAAACATTATTGCGCGTTGGTAGGTGTTCAAAGAAAAGAAGACGAGAGGCGGCAAAACATCGGTAGTCCTTGCTCTAGCGTGATTTTAGCTCGGACCTTCGTCCTTGGCACTCTTGGGTACGTGAGCAAACTCATAGGAGTCAAGAAGTGTGTGGTCAGTCCTCCAAGAGAGCGCACCAAGAGGCTCTGCAGACCGTGCCAAACGGTGTGCTATTCTTGGTCACGGTGAGCGCCTGATTGGCCTTGCTACTGCTCAGATCGCCTCGCTCAAGCCAAGTTGTACGCGACCATCTCTGCCGACGCCTTTGGGCGCCTGCAGCTTGTAAGCTGTAGTTGGATGGGCCAGCAATAAGGACGCAGCGATACAGATCGATATGTATGAAGTCACTCGTAGTCTGTGGCAGCTAAACATTGATTCCTGAGACGGCCGCCCGCAAAACAATCTTACTTGAAGCATGCAAGGCTGAAACTGCTTTGATGGAGAAGGCACCTTAAGCCAGAACATCCAAAAGGCGATCCCCTGAGATTCCGGCTTCACCACAACCACCAACCCTCGTTCCCTTCTCCCCTTCACAATATTGCATCCTTCCACCCTTCAACAGTCGCTTTGTGGACCATTTGACATCTCTGATCTAATCGAATAATATTTCGCTTCTCTCCTCCACACCCCAATTTCTCGTGGTGCATCCTCGGCTCTCTGGAATTGTCTCCACCGCGCCGCAGCCCAGAAGTTTCACACTCCGCCTCCGCATCTACGAATCTTCAACAGCCGATGTTGCCAGATTGTACCCTGTGTCGATAACTCTTCTGGCACTTTCGGACTGTTGACATCTACATCTCGATAGAGGGGCAACTCTCGCAAGGGCTGGGAGTGGAGTTGTACATTGTCCCTCAGTCGTCTCTAGAACATTTGTTGGCTGCGGGCACAGTCTGAGCTGATCGAGAGCTGTTCATCAACACGTTCCTTACGCACATTGGTTTCTTCGATTCACCTTTTTAAACTGTGGATTCCTAGCTGAACGGCTATAACAACAACCGCTACTACCTCACTGTCGCTAAGACCCAGGATCCCAACGTTCTGGCTTGTGGAACAGCCTCTTCCCAACTATACGTGTCACCTATACGTGTCACAACGTGACTGTGCTCGCATAATTTTGCAGAAAAATAGGGTCGATAATACGTAATGGCTCCTTCGCCTAAGCCCGACCACCATTTGAACCTCAATTATCTTCCTCAACTATCAGCAAACCAGCCCCGGTCTGGGTCTTCAACTGCTAATACATCACCAATCGAACCACCAGCTGGGACTGCGGTGCGATCGCCTTTTGGAAATCCGGGAAGTAAGAGCAGCATGAGTACGGCAGCAGGAAATACGAGATCAGGGACTGGCTCCCCATCGCATGAACTTGGAGGAGCAGGAAGACTCTATTCGAAGAGGTCAGCTGGTGCCTAATCTCCCGCTGTTGATGACGCTGACAAGGTTCATCATATACAGAGCTCGAGAAATACAAGCACAGGAGGGCTTGAACCCAAGCCTTTGGGGTCCTCCAGCAAGCGGAGGCTCGACTCCTCTGCGAGAAACTATCCCTGAATCACCCAGCCAGGATGGCTTTCCCGACTTCATGCCACCCCCCGAGACTACTACGCAGAGCCCGGCGCGGCGAGCGCGAGCTGGTACCGTTCCGTCCAGATTTTCCCCAGCTGCTCCCCCGGGTCTCAGCGGCACCCAGTCTTTTGTCCCGAAAACCTCGAGACCTACCCCGTCGACAAGCCCTTTCAGATCTTCGTCCCACATGGGGAATGACGCCGGGAACGCAACTACAGCAATTGGCAATTCCACGTCTGCGCTTCTATCACGGCTGAGGGCGGGCTCCATGCCTCAGCAGGCAAGCTTCGTGGATGGGTCAAATCCTTTTGGCTCTTCGCTGTTTTCAACCAACTGGAGTAATCCAAGAAACAGGTCCTCGACCTTGGCCAGTGTCCGCTCTGCCGATATCCCAGCTTCGCCCGCACAATCATCCTTCTCTAAAGACGGCCTCGCTGACACCGACGTAAAGACACTTGACTACCTTGGTTTAGTAGAAACACCTCACCAAAATCAAGTGAACCTCGTCCAGTCAGGAATGCAGAGAATGTCCATCCAGCCATTCCTAACCGATTTTGCAGGCATGAATAAAAACCTCAACAGATTCAGATCTTATTCCGTGAATGCTAAGGAGAAGTACGCTGCAGAGGACGAAGAGGATTATCTTCCTAATGGGGGATACTCGGGGCAACAAAGTGGAGTGATGACTCCCATGGACGCTGCTATAGCCCAGACAAATGCTCAAATTATCCACCATAATCTTGCTGTACAAGCGTTTGCAAGCCAAGCTTCTGCGAATAGACCAAGGGCACGGACAGCAGGCGTGCTTGACTCCCCCTTAAGGACATCGGGAGGACCCCTGCGCTATCTCGCGCGTCCACAACAGCTTAATGATTCCACTCTTACTACAGATTGGAGTGAGGACTATGAAGGGTTACCAGAGGCCGTGCAGGCTCTGAATCTGAGTCAAATGGGACGAGCATCGACTTTTGAGAACTTGGACGACACTAGTCAGGATGTACCCACTCGAGCTCTGTGGCTTGGCAACATCCCTACGTCGACTACAGTTTCATCATTACAGGCCATTTTTTCTGTACATGGGAAGATTGAATCTGTAAGAGTGCTGATGCATAAAAATTGTGGTTTTGTCAACTTCGAAACGATCGAGAGCGCAATTCAAGCGAAGGCTACGTTCAACGGGAAGGAAATATTTCCGGGTGCTGGTCCTGTGAGAATCGGGTATGCCAAAGCCCCTGCTTCTGTCAGCGGTACGCCTGGAAACAACCTCCATTCTCGAAGCCCAGATCCATATGGTAATGGGCAAAACGACAACGAAGCTTCTAAAGGCACAGACGACGTCAATGGGAGCCGGCCAGTCAACGGAGTCCACGCCCAGAATACTGCCGCTGCCCTTGAGGTTCCTGATCTAACAGATTCCAAATCCGAAATGCTTCAGATGGCACATGAATTTGGAGCCAGCGCCGAGGACCGATATAGCATTGAAGATAGCATTGATGCTGCCATAGCTTTTCAAACATTTGAAGACCAAATCCCCCCGATTACTGAACCGAGTCACGCCCGAACACATGATGCCCCTAAGCTTCGCGACGTCAGGAAGAGGATCGACAACAACGCAATGACCCAAGGAGAGATCGAGGAAACCGCACTAGGGATGCTCCCAGAGATCTCGGAGCTGGCGTCCGATTACCTTGGTAACACAGTGGTACAAAAATTGTTCGAATACTGCTCCGAACCCGTCAAGGAACAAATGCTTCTTCAAATTGCTCCGCACCTGGCAGAGATTGGAGTCCATAAAAATGGCACGTGGGCCGCCCAGAAAATCATCGACGTGACCCAAGATCCGGGTCAAAAGCACAGAATCGTGAATTGTGTTCGACCGTACACCGTGGCTTTGTTCCTTGATCAGTATGGCAACTACGTACTACAAGGATGCTTGCGCTTTGGGTACCCGTACAACAACTTCATTTTTGAGACTATGCTAAGCCGCATGTGGGAAATTGCTCAGGGACGATTCGGCGCCAGAGCTATGCGAGCTTGTCTAGAGAGTCACCACGCAACCAATGGCCAGAAGCGCATGCTAGCTGCAGCTATTGTACTGCACAGCGTACAACTAGCCACAAATACCAACGGCGCATTGCTACTCACCTGGTTCTTGGATACTTGCACCTTCCCTCATCGCCGTGCTGCTCTTGCACCAAGGCTTGTACCTCATCTCGTCCATCTGTGCACACACAAGGTTGCTTATCTTACAGTGTTAAAAGTCATCAACCAACGAAACGAGCTTGAAGCCAGGGCCACGGTTCTTCAAGCCCTTTTCTTCTCAGAAGATGACAAAACTCTAGAAGACATCCTGATTGACCAGGTCTCCGGCGCGACATTGATTTTCAAGGTCCTTACTACTCCATGTTTTGACGAGAGTCAGCGTAACGACGTCTTGCAGAAGGTCCGAAATGTGCTTTTGCGATTGAAAATTTCGGCCTCACAAGGTTACAAGAGGCTTATGGATGAAGTGGGTTTGTCTGCTAAAGGAAGCAAAGCAGAGCGTGAGCAGACTCCGAATGGTCGTGGAACTCACCAGGAACGAAATCGAACCCCTCAGCATGGATCAAGAGAAAGACGAAATCATCAAGTGGATAACGACAGGCAGTACAACGGACAGTACTTCCAACCAACGCCTCAACAACAGTACCAAGTACAAACTGGATTCCCAGGAACGTCCTCTGTTGATCCGAACGGCATCCTTGCTTACGACCAACTCTCATCAAACTTCGCAGCTACCCCTTTGAATCCCTTGAATCAACCATACCAAGCACCCCTCCTACCACGAGGCGCATCGCCAGCAGACTACTACCCTAACTTGGGACTTGGCGGCTACACATCACCTCCTTCCGCCATGGGCCAATTGCCACAACAACAGGCTATGCGCATCAGTCCTAATCCGATGTTACAGCAATCGGCCTTCGCACCGCCTGGCTTCAACCCGCTGATGGGTGGTAACGGTATGGCTGGTGGATATCAATATCCTATGCAGTACTATCCCCAACAGCAGCAAGTCATGCAAGGACAGGATGGTGGACGACGTGGAAGGGTATGGCCTTTGAGTGAATCCTGGGCCTCGGGCTGACACTTTGACAGCGCGGGTAGAAACTCCGTCCCAATCTTCTGGAGCGCGCTTCGGACGGCGTCCTATGTCCTACATCGTATCTGCAGGGACAAAGAAACCACTGCCGGAAACACCGCCAGAGTCATCACTATGTTCTCATCATGTTCACATATTCAATTGTCTGAGGAATGCCTTCGTGTTTTGGAGGGTGCTGGCACGCTTCTAGCATTCAGTTGATCGGGGGTCTCAGGTCGGAGTATGGATGATATGGAGACTGTGCTTCTTGCAAACATTCTTCAAATGGATATCGAAAGGAATATTGGGCTTCACATAGGGGTCGTTACGAACAAATGTACGCTTGGTCAACAAGACGACCACGGGGGCGTCACCACATTGATGTAGCTGGCGAGCTAGCATGGGTCTTCATAGAGAATGCAGAGCCTGTAAAATTCGCTTGTCAACATAGTGATGGCATAATTGTACTAACGGTGGCTTTTGTCAACAAAATGCGAGAGGTTGCGCTAGCGGAGATAAGATCTCCTAATTCCGGTCGTCATTGTTTTCCCCGCTAAGACCCAAAACATCACATTCCCAAACACCGCTTGGCCGATTCACGGGCCTCGAAGGTCAGGATCGCGCGCATACCCGGTCTCAGTCTCAGCGATGGTGTCGTCCCCATTTCACGCCGGCATGCCTGGCTCCCTCAACTTCGACACTACCCTACCGCCCAAGCTTGACGTAAACGTAGGCGCCAGATCCCATTTCTTTCAACCGCCCAGTACGCCCTCGGCTTCGAGCTCCCTGCACAAATCTACAGCATCGGTTTCTTCCCAAGATGCCAGCTGTTGTAATCGTCGTAAGCGTCCACGACAACACTCATGCATATCAAACCAGGCTACGCCTTATCCAGCGGGATCACATGGCCCAACGATAGCCTCAGATACTGTGGGTACTCAGAGTCCGCCACCTTTTGTGAGCACGAGATATGAACTTGCTGGAGGTCTCGATACCCCGAAGGCGGCGACATTTTTGGCAATGGAGTTTCGAGAGACTGACTATCAAGCATCTTCCGGTCTCTACTCGAGAGGAGGACGAGGATTTAGCACCTTCGACCTCACTTCAGACGGGTACTTCCCACCGCCTTCGACAGCACTTGGAAGAGAGGGAAATGGACGGTCGAGGCTTCCGGCACCACCTCCATTACGGGATGGCCTGGGCAAAATGGTTTACGGTGTTGTAGGGGTAGCTGGAAAGGTTTTGGAATTTTGCAAGGCAACAGCTTTCAGGGGTTTCTATGCGGGCGGCGGCCAGGGGTATCAAATGAAAGTCCCAGCACAAAGTATGAAAGGGGATCAAAGCATTTGGCTGGATATGGATAAAGAGGGCGTATCCCAATTTTGTGAGCGGGAGAGAGGCTTGATCCCCGGCCGGTTTCCAGATGATGACTACATCCCGGACTACATGTCACAAGATCACACTACACCACCTCGGGCCCATAAGAGGATACAGCGCGAAAAGGGGGAAGGAGAGATGAGTGCAAGCTGGGTCATGGTGGACAGCACTTCATCCCGCGAAAGTAGCCCATCAAGGCTATCGCATCGAAAGGTACCTTCGGCTGCCGCTGCCGCATCAACACGACGCCCTAATCTCAAGTATGGTCGAAGACCTATCCAACCCGCCTCTCGGCCGTCGCTCACCTCCTATGCTGGCTCACCGGGCTTGCGTTCTAATCGACCTGCATCTTTCGCATCTACACGATCTCCACTCTCTTCGCCTAAACATGAGAGCCCGGCCAGTACTGATTTGCAGCGACATGCAGCGAAAATGAGAAAAAGGGAATTGGAGGAGGACGCAAATTTGAAACGACTAAATCAACAATTGAAGGCCATGATCAAAGAGGGCAAAGAAGCATTAGGAACGAAATTCGAGGTGCAGGACGAGCCGATAGACGAGGGCTATGCTGAAGGGGCTTATTACGATGACATGGAAAAGGGATGATATGAGCCCTCTGAACTTTCTCGTTTTATTGCTCGGACGATTATGATACATATCTACACTCAGATCCAGTCGTCCCATCCCTGGCTGAGAATCAGAAGCGCGCAATAGTGTAAGATAGCTCGGGCAGGTACGGCAGCTTTAAGTCGGTATCTTACAACCTCGAGGCATGAGGATATCCCTTGCAAATCATCAATCGTCTTTACTTCCGCCGCCGGACCTAGTTGATGTGGCCCTCTCTACATCATAGATTTGCCGGCCGTCATTTTTTCGAACGAGACATTTTCAAAGCTGGAGCCTTTAGATGACAAGCCTCTCACTCTCGGCAGCGAACGATTTAATTTAACCTGTTGCGGTCCACCAAACCATGCATATATGACATAGCATATCTCCCTTGTTTTGTCAATCCTGAACCGAGTCCTGAGCTCTCTTGTGGAAGGGGTACTGGGTTCCAAGTCCGATGTTCTCAAGCAAATGTTTATTGAAAGCTTCTCAAAGGCTCACTTGGCAGCTTTGTGAATTGGTAGCCACATTAAGCTGCCTAACGGGATATTACCAGCCTCGATCAAATTTATCCGCGTTGTATTACTTGAGTACCGTGATTCATCCGTCTTCATCATTATAGGGTTCATTCGTTTAACAGCTGCAATGTGCTCCGACGCCGGGAATGTTGTGATATTTCCCCAGAATGCCGTACAACATTTGTAGGTCACCAATGTAACACTTATTGACACTGGGAGTGTCGAAAAGACAGCAAAGACGTGAGATTTGGATTTGGTCTGGCATCTCATTTGCGTACTTGCGTACTTAGTCTTCAATTGGTGATCAAGACTCGAGTCATTCTGTGGCTGGGAGGCGAAGGTAGGTTCTGTGAAAGAGAGCTGATTGGCGAAGTACGCTGAACGCTGAAGACGGTAGGATTCAAATGGAAAGAAGCGAGCTAGACACATGATGGAAGGTCTCGTTTCCGTGACACAGCAATGTATGCACGGGTCAAGGGTGAGTCCGAATAAACAACTCATGGATCCGATTGTCAGACATATTCCTGCACTGTTTGACTACCGTGCTGTGCTGCCATAATATTACGTGTCAGTCCTTGATATCCTGTGGCCTCTACCATAAGCAAATGATTCCCAACACTAGATAGGTCGGAGGGTCGGAGAGGCATCCATTTCTTGCCTCTTGTTCAGTCACATATGTGTATTTCCCTGCGCAAGCCATACATGTGGATTGAACTCGAAAGCCTACCAACTTGCTCTGTGCCCTTATCGTGTTGGTTCGCCGCCGCGAACAAGACGGATGATCCTCAAAGGCTATTAGGAGCTAGACATTGGTCAGCCAGGAATAATACGAATCCAACCGGGCTGAAGATTAGACCTTGCTGACTTGCGTAACGAAGCTTTTTCGCCACAACCTCCCATCTGGATTCATGGAGCCTCGTCCGCATATCGGCGCAGCTGGAGTTTTGGTGTCCTCCGCTGGTACTCTCATAATGCAAAATTGAATCGGCCAGTCCGTCGGGACATAATTCACCTTGGCCCGACCTCAAAGGTTGCTCTTTCTGGTGAAGCATCTTTGCCAATTGATTATTTGCATCCGTGAGGGTCTCGAAGATGTCAGATACAGAGGACCCTACTGTTGGTGGTATAGGCTTTTTATTATATACCGTCACAACGACAATATAACCTTTTACCGACATTGCGACTGTTGCGAATTGTACCCTATTAGGAGTTTCTTGTTTTGGTTGATGAAGAGCACTCAATTCGGAATTGGAAAGGTTGGGTGTTTGGGATCTCAAGTAAAGAAAGTATGCAGCAGGAGTGAATTCACGGTAAGAAGAGTGAAGCTAATGCCTACACGGAACATTTCCAATGTCCCTAGGTGGGGATTGTGAGCTGAAGTGTTGACAGTCAAAGCCAAGGGCAGGCTCGTGACGGTAGAAAATCTTACTCTTGGGTATCAAACAGCGGTGGAGGAAGGCTGAACATTCGCTTTCCCTGGTACTTGGCTCCAATAATGATTGTTCAAATATGTACACCAAGGTGGAACGACTTCCCAAGCAACGCATTATTGATAAGTGAGAGGAAACATTACTGTATTGGGTATCAAATTTCATGGAAGTTTAAAGCGCAAATGGCGACTTTCTATAGCTTGTATACCCTCCTTCTCGCATCGCCATCTCCAGCCGGAAACGAGACTCCTATTATACGCTACATTGTGTTAGTAATGTTGCGCGAACAAGTCTCCAGAGCTCACCCCACAAAAATTCGCTATGAGGCCGAGGTCGTTGCTCGCGAATTTCTATGCATATGGTGGCACCACTGAGGTTTGCTCTAGTATCAAGACCTGAGATTAGACATTTAGCAGAGCTCGAAGTTCTCGCCTGAGAGGAATCTCACTTTAGAAGGCCAAGCCCAGTTCTTTGCGCAAGACCTCTGCGTGGATGCTCCAACTGTATTCGGCTCCATCGGTGGTGACGGCCGCAGAGCTTAGTTTGTCAGCTCCACCACACAGTACGGCACATTTCTCGATGGTGTGGTGATGTTCCATGACGAAGCGGTTGAAGAGGCCTTCGACTGCTGCGTTCGCAGTGGCGAGTTGCTCGTATACGCCGAGGATGGTTTTGTATCCTCTCGAGTGATCATGCTTTCCGCTCAGGTCGAAAGGGTTCTTTTGACAGAGGACAATATAGATGAGTTGCGGCATGGTGTCAAGCCGTACAAGGAAGCTGGTGGACGGCGTCTTGTAAGCGGGGTGACGAGTGTTGCGATGAGCGTTGAGGAATTCGAAAACGATGAATGTTCGCGATCGGTTGGAATAATTGTGAATGGGACGGCATCATTTGAAGACGTGTTTGCCCGAATTACTGCAGAGTGAAGTGGCCGAGATCATTACTTCACTGACGACCCTTCACTGCGTGTTGGCAATAGTAAGCAAGTGCCTGAGATAAGTACAGATTGTCCTCCAATTTGCATGGACCATGTTGCGTCGTCGTTGTGCTTTCAGGCTCCAGCGGCCGCAACACAAAATCACTGAGGCCGCAGTGACCGCAGCTGAAGCAGCGTACTCCTACGCCATCCAGCCAAGACTCTGGGGATCTTAAAAGAGTCCTCTAGTCGGACTGAACTTACTTTACCTTACTTTACGGTATCAGGTGAGGCACGTGTCCGTTTCGCCAGACTCCACGATCAACCCGTGAGTATTGACTTGATTATTTCGAGATTTCTAGTTAATTTCCGGGCAATTCATCCTCAGGAGCCGGATCTCTTCGAGCAGGTAGGCCTAAGCCTGCATCTGGCTCACCTGTTAATTGACTGGCGTTGCGGGCATGGTCCATAGCCCGTTGCCAGCCCGTTCTTGGAATTGTAAGAGAGAGCGTCCATGATTTCTAATTTGAGAGGCTACTCTCCGAACCCCTACGTGTGTAGATCTGCACATGAAAAGTGCTGGACGGCAGGAAATCGATGTAGGATAGTGGAAAAGCTTGCGTGCATAGCAGCGGTACCAAGGGGCCCATTTAGGCGTATGGCATCAAAGATTGGACCCAAGAGCCACTCCAGTCATCTCGGATTGTGCTTACCATACTCTCTTCGCGACAGACTAGAATCCTACTGAGTGAAGCGCATTATGTAAGACTAGTTGTACAAGGCGATACACTTACAACCAGCGCGTCCGACCTCATCTTCTTGACGCTTGTATCCATTGGGGCCCTTTCACGCCGACCGGGCATGCATGCTATTTCTGCTATCGAATCCAATCGGCCGCCGTTTTCCAAGCCGAGGTGGGTATTTATGTTCAGGTGTTTGTTGCTCCCTGACAATTCACCAGTCTCTCCAAGTCATTTGTCCCGCATCCGCCCACTTCAGATGTGTTCATGTCTATCATGCTTTGAGATGAAAATCAAATGCAATCGCGAATAGTTCCTGATGAGACTTGTCGTCAATGAAGACAGATTCTCAAATCTTTTGAGGGACTTGGCAAAATTCAGTACGAGACATTAATAGCTTTCCCACCCTCAGTGTGAGCCAAGCCGTTGGTCTGCTATTTATCGCCTGTGCTTTAAATTATCATCTGCAATCTTGATTTCGCTAAATGGGTTAAAGAATTCGGAGTTGGCAGTGTTTTTACCAGCCGTGGCAATCACGGCTGCATTTGCTTTGACATTGCTTTCCTAAACACAGCTCAGAGATCGGTATTCCGAATTCTATGCACAGCCACTGTTGATCTGTGCTCTGTCCGAGGACCGCCTTTTTACTCATCTTTTCATGTAACGAGTCAAAAATAGCCGAATGATATAGAGGGATCACAGAGGGATGGAGAGGTCACATACCGTGCTCTTATTCGAACTAACATCTAGACGCATGATTCGAAGATGCTCTGGAAGTGTCCCACGAAGCTCATGGAGGTTGACAGGTTGACACATAGATTAGTCTATCGACGCATGGTCCCAGTCAGTAAATGACGAAAAAGAGCGTCAGAGATGGCATACTACGGCATCATACTAGCCTTTGATGACAAGATCATGGAATCGGATATCACATCCTTCCAATGGTGAGCGACGCTAGAACATACCAAGGACGTGAATGAATTTAAACGTAAAGTTGCAGCAGAGGGATCCGCCCAAGATGATTTTGAGAGCTATCTCGACTAACACAGGGGTAATGTGCATTGGGCCAGAGCATTACCTTCAAAGAGAGCACTGTGTCTTCTTTGAGGTGCTCCTGGCCAAGGAGCCCGGTCAAGAACGCAAGAGGCTCAGCAGCACCACGTCTGCGATATGTCATGATTGCTGGCAAAATGTGAGGCTTAGGTTGGAATTTTCTTCTATTGCTGGACAGCCAGAAAACCTCTCTTGGCCGTGTCACGGCACCAAGAAAATTTGAGCGTAAAAATCATCTTACCCTCTACAGAGGTTCTCCGATGATGCCTGTACGCCTAAGGAATGACAGCACTCCAATTTGCTCACAAGATCGTGCAGATACGGTTCTTCTTTCTGTCTTTGCCCCTACCACCACCCTTTTGTGGAGGAGGCTCCAGAGCAGCCACAATTGCCTGGGAACCAAGTCCAGTCAGCTTCAATGCGGGAATTGATTATAAGGAAAACCTGGCCCACCTCGTCGAAAACGTCCTTCAACTTGTATTGCGTGAGTGCCGAACATTCAACATACTTGACGGCACCTAGGTCTTTTGCCATTCTCTCACCGTCTTCTTTCCGGACTGGCTGCATACGCTGCTTGGCAAGTTTGTCACGGACACTTGGATCATCTCGAAGGTCAGTCTGCGTGCCGACAATGAGACACGGGACCCCGGGGCAGTGATGGTGCACCTCCGGAAACCATTTCTCTCGCACGTTTTCAAATGAAGCGGGTGATGTGACCGAGAAGCAAACGAGAAACACGTCTGTCTGGGGATATGAAAGGGGTCGAAGTCGGTCATAATCCTCCTGCCCAGCAGTATCGAACAGTCCGAGAGTGTAAGGTTCGTCGCCGATCCTGAGTAGCAATACTCGTCAGTCAAATTATCCTGGAAGTTTGATTCTTGTCGACATTGTCGAAATTGCATAGCGAAAAGAAAAGTATCCACAGGCTCACATGACGGTAACGGCATAATTGTCGAATACGGTAGGTACATATTCCGAGGGAAACTTATTGGTGGTGTAGGAAATCAGTAAGCAAGTCTTGCCAACGGCACCATCTCCAACTACGACACATCTAGGATAGAGAGCCACACGTCAGCTTTGGGCGCTACAAAAGACTGTCTGATGAATCTTGGACAGCGCCTTCAAGCCATCGCGATTTAAGAGGAACTCACTTGATCGTAGCAACAACCATCTTTTCTAGTCTGTGATTATGATCGAATCGTTGACGATTGGATTGAAGCAAAAGGATCTTGTTCCAACTTTGAGAGGTGGGTTGAGATCAGAAAGTCCGTTTGGCAGGAGGTAAGGGATTCTGGTGGGAGAGTGGGCTGATAGCGCAAGGACAGAGCTGTGGATGTACGGTGTGACGATCTGTGGTTCAGTGGTATTGGGGATGTCGGATTCACAGAGAATTCCTCGTGTTCACAGGGCGGCTCGAGGGTGGGCTGGATGATAGGCGGTCGGACTCCTTCCTACCAGCGCGGATGTGGGAATGATATGTTCCTGCTGGAGCTCCAGAAGCTGTCAGAGTTCTGCTTCTGTTTCCGTACGGCAAGATCAGGCTTGCGGCGAAGGAGGAAGTGCCCCCGTCGCCCTGGGGGGCTGAGCATTTCATGGGAGAGGGTAGGTACTTACTCGGTTCCAGGCTCCTTGGGAGTGCAGGGCCCCCGCCTCCGCTGACACCTGCCTGAGGCGGAATTGATGGCTCCTACAGCGACGGCCAGAGTCTCGCAAGAGAGAAGTGATCTTATCAGAGTGGTGTAAAGTGAAGAGGAAGTCTGCACATTGTTCGGGACTGTGTTCTGGTCGGGTCGAGTCGAGTCGCTCTCGGTACCTTGCTCAAGCGAGTCAAGCTTTTGGCTTTGCCGCTCAAAAACCTGCACTACCCCCCGTGAAGCGTGAACCTCTCAACTTCTCAACTTCTCAACCTCTCAACAGGCGCCCATAATATATGAAGTTTCTTCTGTCACATAGGTAGGCCATCGGTCAGCCAATGCTTCTGGTGTCCAACGTGGCGTCTGCAACATGTCGTGTCCGGCACTACTTCCCTGGCCGGCTGGATTATCTACAGGAGCCGCCCGTGCAGACCTAGCGAGAAGCACATGGCAGCATGCAGGGCTCGCTGCTCTATTGATTCCACTTCGTACCCCGAAATACCGCTCTCGCGGCGTCTGTTTGCCTGACTGAGATCTGTATTCGGAGAAGGACAGCTCAGAGGTTTCTACTTTGGCCATTTTTACGGAGCGTGTTGTCCCCATCTGGACTGACAGTCGTGGCCTACAGCAAAGCAACTCCCTAGGCGAGGTTTTTGCGGCGGAGAGAACGAATGCGACAGAATGAGGCCTTACTGCATCTATTCTATTGGGAATGGGCTAAAGCCCCCATCTCGAGAGCCGTGTGAGTATTGATACTTCAAGCAATGCTGTCGTCCGCTATTGATTGGCTAGCTCTCAACAGACGAATCACCAAGAGGCTTGACAGGACTTCAAGTATCCGTGGCTAGTTGTGAAGGATCATCTCATCCCACTCCAAGGGTGTTTGTTGCACTGACAAGTATACCATATGAAGAGCTGCCACGATCGCTCCCCAGTCTGGATGTGTGATATTTTCGTGCAACTATCTGGTGTTTCTGCTGCGATCACAATTTCTGAGGATTTCACAAGGCGAACCCAACCCAATTGCGGCCCTTTCTCATATTTTATTGAAAGAATCGTTCCCGGTGCATATCTTAACCCCTACAGTCGTCTCTACTCTGATTCGAAGTCATTTTCTACGCCAAGTCACATCTTCAATTTCCCCAGAAGGCCGCCGCCTTTCCCTTTCCCTCTCCCTCTCTCTTCGCCCTCAGTTGCCTCCGGTGCAGCTTCATCCAGACGACGATCCTGTCCAATCACTACCCCTTTCACTTTCTGATCTATAGTGTCCAGCCTATAATCTCTTAGTGTGAGACTCAGTGGTATAAGTGGGGCAGCAAGGCACGCCGCAACGATCAGCAAGATATTCATCGTCTCTTGGTAGCTTCTATCAATTGCGTCTTTCTCTGGACTGCCTCCCATATAACTTTTTGCGACTGTGAGGTTCCCGAAAATGAGTGCTGCGTCGGCCTTTCTTCCAGCAGGCAAATATTGACCCAACTTTTTTGGGATATTACTGGTCCAGATCGCACCGGAGAGAGCAGCTCCAGCGGCTCCTCCACACTCCACGATGGTTAAGAATATAGCAGTTACGCTGGCGACATCACTGTGCGAGACGGCCGCTTGCACCGCGAGCTGGGCAGGCACATTCAACATGCCACCACCAATGCCGACTGCAATCTGGGTACCCACAATTTGTGAGGTCGAGCTGCTTTCTGAGCGGTAGCGGACCATCAGGCCAATGCCAAGGAGGTATATACATGCACCGGCGGTAATGTAATACTTGTAGTGACGCGTGTATTTGATGACTAATGATATGCAGATTGATGTAACGGTTGATGTGAAGGTGAAAGTCTGGACAATGTGGCCTGCAGCTGTGACCGAGTCGTTCTGTACCACTTGCAGATACGAAGAGAAATATGGCTGTATGGATGTGTAGAAGACAGCAAAATAAAAGAAGCCGATTGCACAGCCTGCGAGCACGTTTCGATTGGTGAGTAGACGAAGCGAAAGGAATGGTCGAGGAGCGAGTTTGTGAGCTGACTCCCAAAAAGCGAAGGCGACAAGGCAGACACAGCCGACGACTATCATAGCGATTATGCTTGCGTTATGCCAGTGACTCTTAGCGGTCGCGGCCAAGGTAAGGGGTATGAGAATCAAAGATATAGCGGCCGAGAGAAGCAATAAGCCCATAGTGTCTAGCTCATACCACAAGTGCTTGAAGCTCCCAGCCACGCTTTGGCCCTTCCATGGAGATGGCGGAAGCAAGTGCAGCTTAGCGGCTTTTCTCATATTCAGGAACAGAGATAATGCTAGCGGCATGAAGGCTATTGGCAGGACAATGGGCCAGATCCCATAGCCCCATCTCCATGTTGTATGAGCCAATAAGCTGTTCGCAATTGGACGACCGACCCACACAGTGATCAAAAAGGGCACATCTGGCAGACTCGAGAAAAGCGCTCGATTGAGTAAGTCGCTCGTGTCTGCAACGAATATCTGGATCAAAATCTGCAAGCCTGTGGATCCTGCGGAATAAAAAATCTGAGCTGATGCGAAAGTCTTGACGCTGTTTGAGCCTGCCATCTGTATGTATCCAATTATATATAGGAAGACGCTGATGGAGAATGCCTACAAACGACCAAAGACGTTGGCAATCTTGGCCATTGGAGGTTTGATGACGGCTGACGAGGGTCAAATACGACACAGCGGGATTTCATAAAGACGAGACTTACCATTGACCACCTGTTGAACCACAAGGACGGTAGCCACCAGTAAGTGCTCCGCAAAGGCGCTGGTTGCATACACCGTTAGGTTCGTGGTAGTTTGACCTTCCAGGGACGTGAAGAACGCCACCAAGAAGATGCTGTAACAGGTCAGGCATGATACTTTCGGTCTGGCCTCGGACAGGGGAAGAGCTGATTGAATACAAAGCACAAGATGGTAACACAGGCATTCTCACCCGAGATAAGCTATGATCAGTGACCAATGGGTCCATGTCTGACTGACAGCCTCGATGTTCTTCACACCATTCTGAGCCTCATCGGAGGTGAAGGAAGATCGACTGTCTCCATCATCCGGCGCCATTGCATCTCGACCTTGGTGGGCGGGCGTATCGACATCCATTACCGTGGTCATGCTTCACGTCTTTGCCGGCACGCACAAATTCAGCCACCACGATGAGCAGAACGAACAAGCCAGGAGAAGTGACAAAATGCAGGACAAGCGCAGATTCTTATCAGATGATCTGATTGGCATAGAGTGGTAATCAGATCATCTGATAATTTCCTTCCGTACTAGTCCAACGACGCCAGCTCTTGGCATGACATGCGAAAACTTCCCCTCGGTCTTCAGAGTGGGGCTCGTGTGGGGGAAGACGACAACTGTGTGGTAAGGTGAGCGACGGGTTGTGATTCAAAACGACCCGATACCTTGATAGTCTCCGCGAGAACACCACAAGAAACCCAGAGCTTCGATCGCTGGCCTGCGCATACCTTACCTTACTTCACCACCTTCCTCAACCATCGACCAAATTGGGGGAGCAAGGTGTGATCGTCCTGCGGGGTATCCGGTATTCTTTTTAATTTCCGGGGAATAACGGCCGGCGTACTCTAGGCCACTCCGCGAACCGGAGCAGAAACGTTGCAGCCTTACCTTTCCCCTGGAGGTATGAGGTATTCTGGCACTCTACGACTGCAAATGCCTCCCGTCAAACAACATGTATCAATATTTCTCCCGAGCCGATGTTGCATCTACATCTCACCTGAAAGTGCTGTCGCCCCTCACATTAGCACCGACTCCTTGACCCCTCGATCTTTTCCAATCACCAGCCTCAGCTGTCTGCCTCGTACTCCGTCAAAGATGCCTGCCCTTAAGCGGTCTGTGAAAAGCTCATACGCTGGGTAATATCCATCCACAAAATGCCGAACTTGCTCGTCAGTCATCCCAGAGCCCCTGATCTCCCGCAGCATTCGTTCTTGCTGCTCTCTCCAGTCGTACACGAAGTTTGGATGTGCGGCGTCGAGGTGGATTAATCCATCAAGTTGATCTGTTAATTGGTCATATTTCCTCAATGCCTCATTGACGAAGGATATGTCCTCGAGGTTGTTCAACCCAAGTCTTCCATCATAGTCTCCTTCGCCTGCCTGTCTCATCGCGCTTTCCCACCTTGTCTTCAGCTCCCGCTCGGACAATGCTCGGAATCCGACGCACCATCCCTCGAAAATGACGACTTTGGCAGCTGGTTGACCCTTTCGATTCACCACTTGCCAAGTATCCTTTGGCGCACGGTCTCCCTGTCCATTGTGTGCACTCTTGTCGTAGCTAGGTATCAAAGTTTCCTTTGCGTTTCGAAGATCACAGAATAAGGAAAGGGCTAGCGGAAGATCATGAGTGGAGGGTTGGCCTCGATGCTGTATCAATGGATTGGTGGGATGAGATGCAGCAAGATCGGATTGGAGCTCGTGAGTGAGGTAAAGATCATCAATAGAGAGAACCACAGTTGAAAGTGAGTGCGGAGGTTGACGGAGCCTTTCAGCCATGGCTGACACCTAGGGAACAATAGAGTCGAATCAGAGCAAGTAGTCTCAGCATATCGCATTCAAGTGGAATGCTAGAGAGATGTAAACAGGCTTCTGCCATAGTGTCCAACCAAGAAGGTGGATGTAATCAAGGGCAAGAGACTTTGAAAGCTGGGAAGGCTCAATCTGATACGATGTTGTTTTGTGTCGTCTGCTTCATTGCTCAAATGACCCTCACTTTTGGAGAGTAGCCACCGCGCCGGGTGGAACTTACCAAAGTGGTCTTCCCCGAACCTTGGGCTCCGTTGACGCCCACAAACAGCGGCCCTGGTCCATCCCCGTTGGAGATCTTTCTTGTGAAGCACTCGACAATGAATGAGATGCAGCTCTCTGTCTTATCGTAAATTTCAGGCATGTCAAGTACTACCACGACCCTATCTCCAACCTCAGTCCACAATGAAAGGGAAGCTGTAGACTCCTGTGATTGAGTAAAGCCCAGAGGAGGTTGGAGCAAATAATAGGCTCGCTACGCTACATTAAGTACATTACAGTCCAGTCTACACTGCCTCGGCAGCCGGGTAGAAACGCATCATCGTTTCAGCCGCGGTGGAATTTTCAGCCCTATCATATGATTCGTGCCGAGGTTCCTGACGGCCGTCCTTGGTGGGGACATACAAGTAAAGCATGGCGCTCATCGGTTGATATCTGCGAGCTTCATTATTCCACTCCTCTCGTTTTGTACGGCTATAGCTACTGCCTCCGCTTGCTCCCTGTACACTCTACTCCTACATCTTTCGACATCCACCAATACATCTTACACACCCTCGTCATGGCAGACTTGCGCTTCGACAATCAGACGGTAGTCGTCACCGGCGCAGGGGGAGGGCTAGGCAAGGCATACGCAACCTTCTTTGGCTCAAGAGGGGCCAATGTCGTTGTTAATGACCTGGGAGGATCATTCAAGGGCGAAGGTCAATCGTCGAAGGTATCAACACGTCTGCTTCTTGCTGCTGGCCGAGCCTATGCTTATCCATGTCCTGTAGGCAGCCGACGTGGTTGTGGACGAGATCCGAGCAGCTGGAGGCAAGGCGGTAGCCAGTTATGACAGCGTGGAAAATGGTGATAAAATCATTGACACAGCGATCAAGGAGTTTGGGAGGATAGACGTCCTTCTGAATAATGCAGGCATTCTACGGGATGTTAGCTTCAAGAACATGTCCGATGACGATTGGGATCTCATCATCAAGGTTCATGTCAAAGGTGCATACAAGGTAGGTGTGGCCATAAGACTTCATCAGACGATAGGGCCAACTGATGAGAGAATATAGTGTGCAAGAGCAGCCTGGCCCCATTTTAGAAAGCAAAAGTATGGCCGGGTCATCAATACTGCATCAGCAGCCGGCCTCTTCGGAAGCTTCGGCCAATGCAATTACTCTGGTAAGCACTCCATGATTTCTTACATTGTTCAAATGGCCGCTGATTCAATTAGCCGCGAAACTGTCCCAAGTGGGGTTTACGGAGACATTGGCAAAGGAGGGCTACAAATACAACATCATATGCAATGTCATTGCTCCCATAGCGGCCAGCAGGATGACGCAGACCGTGATGCCTCCAGATATTCTTGAAAACCTTAAGCCAGACTGGGTTGTTCCGCTAGTTGCAGTACTCGTACACTCTTCCAATCAGCAAGAGACAGGATCGATATTCGAGGTAGGAGGTGGGCACATTGCAAAGCTACGATGGGAACGTGCGAAGGGAGCTCTGCTCAAGACGGGTCCTAGCCTCACACCAGGAGCGATTCTCAAGAAATGGAAGAATGTCAATAATTTTTCCGAGCCAAGTTATCCCAGCGGCGTTGCAGACTTCATGAGTCTGCTTGAAGAAGCGCAAAAGCTTGGCGATAACGAGTCCGGCGAGCAATTGGATTTTACGGGCAAGGTCGCCTTAGTAACAGGGGGTGGAGCTGGACTTGGTCGTTCATACGCTCTTCTTTTCGCGAAATACGGTGCATCTGTGGTTGTCAATGATCTGGTCAATCCGGATGATGTGGTCCAGGAGATTCAAAAGAATGGTGGGAACGCCGTGGGTAACAAGGCTTCTGCTGAAGATGGAGATGCAGTTGTCAAGGCCGCGATTGATGCCTATGGTCGTATCGATGTACTGGTCAACAATGCTGGCATCCTGAGGGATAAAGCTTTTGCTAATATGGAAGACGAAATGTGGGATCAAGTGATTGCAGTACATCTTCGAGGAACGTTCAAAACTACAAAGGCTGCATGGCCTTACTTCTTGAAGCAGAAATATGGACGTGTCGTTAACACGACCAGCACAAGTGGTATCTATGGCAACTTCGGCCAAGCCAACTACGCGGCTGCGAAGCTCGGGATATTAGGCTTTTCTCGTGCTCTGGCCCGAGAAGGTGCAAAGTACAACATCAATGTCAACACCATTGCACCGAACGCCGGTACAAACATGACCAGGAGCATTATGCCTGAAGAGATGGTCCAAGCATTCAAGCCAGAACAGGTGGCGCCACTTGTCATAGCTTTATGCTCTGACAAAGTGCCGAAGCCTCCGACAGGCGGCCTTTTCGAAGTTGGTAGCGGCTGGCATGCACGAACTAGATGGCAAAGAAGCGGCGGCCACGGCTTCCCTGTGGACGTCAAATTGACGCCTGAGGCTGTCCTAAAGGCTTGGTCGGACATTATCGATTTCGATGATGGCAGAGCTGATCATCCAGAAGACAGTCAAGATGGCTTGAAGAGTATTATGAATAATATGCAGAACAAAAGTGGAGGCAGGGGAGGGAAAGAGAACGGGGATTACGGAGACACAGGATTTCTAGAAAATATTGAGAAAGCTAAGAGAATGCAATGTGAAGGAAGCGAATTCAACTACGACGATAGAGATGTTATCCTGTACAATCTTGGAGTCGGCGCAAAGCGAACGGAACTTCCCTTGATCTATGAAGGCTCGGACTCGTTTCAAGTGCTCCCTACTTTTGGAGTGGTCCCTCCGTTTGGCGCTGAGGCTCCGTGGAACGTGGACGACATTCTGCCTAATTTTAACCCTACGATGTTGCTCCACGGTGAGCAATATCTTGAGATCCGTAAATTTCCAGTGCCGACAGTTGCAAAATTGGTCAGCTATCCACAACTTGTCGAAGTCGTTGACAAGGGCAAATCTGCCATCATGGTATCGGGAGCAATCACAAAAGATGCCGCTACAGGGGAAGATGTCTTTTATAATGAATCATCAGCCTTTATTCGTGGCAGCGGAGGTTTTGGTGGACCAAGTAAAGGGGCAAATAGAGGCGCCGCGACTGCAGTACATCAGCCGCCAAAGAGAAAGCCGGACGCCGTTGTGGAAGAAGCAACGACTGAAGAGCAAGCCGCGCTGTACCGTTTGAATGGCGATAGGAACCCGCTGCATGTCGATCCTGAATTCTCGAAAATGGGCGGCTTCAAGACTCCTATATTGCATGGCCTATGTTTCTTTGGCATCAGTGGCAAGCATGTCTACCAGACATATGGTCCCTTCAAGAACATCAAGGTAAGATTCGCTGGGACGGTCCTACCAGGTCAAAGACTTAGGACAGAGATGTGGAAGGAGGGAGGAAAAGTCATCTTTCAGACCACTGTCGTGGAAACAGGCAAACCATGCATCATAGGCGCTGGAGCAGAGTTGGTGAATAATGGAAACGGCACAAAGCTATAGGGCGTTCACTGAGCAAGCATCTACTGAGCTCCTGAGGTGATTACTGGCGGGAAGGGGAATCATGTAAAGCTCAAGCGTTGACCAGGCGTTGGAGGTAGACTCGCGAATCTGCGCGAAGCAATCAAGACATCCCCACATTAGAGCATTTCTAGGCGTGATTGAAATCGTAGGCGAGAAAATCATATGGTATTAAAGAGGAGCCTAGAGCTGAAGTATAATATACGCTAAGAGGTGTAATATTACACCTGTACATATCAGTCAGACTCCCGTCACATCGCAACGCCGAGCTGCGCATCACACTGGAAGTTCAATCCTCATCATGGCGAACGGGTACGTAAGTGAAAGGAGGCAGGTCGAACACGTTTACTGATCCGATCCTCTTCAACAGCGCAAGCATCATCATCGGCCTAGTATTCGTCGTCGTCGCCTCCCTTCTGGCATACTTCTTCGCGCCCAAAGGCGAAAACCAAACGTACGTCTCCTTCCGTCTTACGCCAGAGCCCAGCCCAACTCGGCTCATTACTTCCCACGCTTTCGACGATGACCGCTATACTGACAACTCCGCTTTTTCTCAGGGTTTGGCGCAGTTCCCTGATCCTAAGCTTCGCAAGTTGCTACATCATGTGGGGTATGTGTGGGCTTCAGAAAACCCTTGAATCCTCTAGACCGCGGATCAGCACATTATTGACGGAGACGTCACAGCGATAACATTCATGGCCCAATGGCACCCTCTCATCCCCCCCGAAAGCAGCACCCTAAGACCAGAGAAGGGAACTTGAGAGTCTCGACGAGGCCCCCATCGATACAGAGGAAAGAGGAAGTTGGGAGAATGTGACAATTTTGGTGTCAGGTGTACATAGCTGGGGTGTGACATGTCATGGTGACATGGCGTTCCAAATGGCATTGAGAGCGCTGGGAAGTCGCTGTTGCTTCGACATGGGACGAGGTAGGACATTTTCTTCGAGGTGGGAAGACAATCAAATGCATTTCTCGTCAATGTCGACCACGTTGAGCGGGCGAACTTTAGGGCATAGCTAGTACAGTGATTATTCACTGCTCGCACCGGCTGAATTTGACCTATCTCATTGACACTAGCCGAGGAAACTGCAAAACCTCAAGTATAGACTGAACGTGTTGCTACTGACACTCGTGCAGAGGGTGAAAATTTTGGCATGAAATCCGTGGGTGCGGAAGGAGCACAAGCAACGAACAAAAGCGTTCCTAGACTTGGGAAACATACTTCATAAAGGTATCATCATATTTCATGAGCTATGAGTAGACAAAGCTCTTATGTAAATGCTACATCGATCTCTATGACCATGTCGTGCCGATGTTATCATGTTTCTCACCTTGCAGAGCCGTGACCGTGATAAAAGTGAGGAGATGGAAGGAAGAAACCACCGTCATAATACCGTCTGCTCACTACCTCAAGTAGGTGGCTCACTGGAGCGTTACCTGTCGACCTTGCATCATCCATTTCTCATACGCCATTCGACCTCGCTAATGCTGGAATAAGGAAAACAAAACCTCTCGCTTTGGACTGCTTACGATGTCACCCCGGACCTACCGGCCGAAGACGACTGTTGATTCTCTGACTGCCCCTCTCTTCTTTCGTCAACGCCTTGACCTCTACAGAGCGGACATGAATTGCGGCCTGTAGTAAGCCACTGCACCAGGCCGTCAGCTTCAAACTCGGGATGATGAACGGAGAAATTAGACTCACTTGATCGATGCACTCGCGATGAAAGAGGTGGGAGCATTTCGCCAACTGCCGAAGTTCTTCTGCCGCTTGGTAATCCTCAAGACATACCAAGCAGCGCTCGTTGGGAGCTATTTGAATCTTTCCTACGCCTTGGATCGCTGCTGCAACCAGCATGTCCCCGTCCCTCGATACACGGAAAGTTCCACAGGCCGACGCTACGTCTTCATGGCTGGCGACAGGAGGTTTGGCCGGACCGAGGAGGGATGATAATAACAATAAGTCTTCGTAGGTGGGATTCTGGGAAGGCGACATCAGCAAAAATTCCGCATTACCTCTGATCATTCGAATTGAGGGGCTTACATCTGTGAAGAGGCCAGGTGTGGTCAATGCTGGATGATCTTCCGACAGGTTCGTACCAACTACATAGATCAACCAACTTCGACTTCCCGAGGCTTGAACATCTCCAGTATCAGCCTCATCAGGCTCCACGACACCGTTCCTCCTAGCAGCACCGGCTCCAAGATCTCTGTGACGAGCAAATTCCGAGTCACTCCTTCGTCGCTGCTGCACACGGGTCGCTTGATCTTCGAGAGCCGAAATGCCAGCTTCTCTTAAATGTTGCGTGGCGATATCTCTGGACGGTACCGGTGGCTGTTGGATTGCGGATGCTGAAGACGGTCGACGACTGGGCGTGGTAGTTGCGGAGGAGTGTGCTGACAAGCTTGGATCCGCCGGGGTAGAGGGGGGCGGATGTGGGCCAGGAGGAGACTCTGAGAGCACCAAAGGCGTAGCAGAATCCGCAACGTCCATAGGACTCTGCACGCTTGCAGAGCTAGCAGCCCGCTGGTGACGTTGGCTGTCATAATTGGCTGGAAATGTATTTAACCCCCCAATTGATGCTCTCCGCCTGTGAGGAAATCTTGCTCGTGGATTGGCGTGCCTAAGCAAGCCGTTTGCCCCATTCCTGAGTACATTTGTAGATGGTGCATGTCCCGGAAGATTTAGGAGAGAGGTCAAATTCGGCTCAGGGCTAGCTGCATCTTCATGGCCGCTAGCATCTGACGGCACTGAACGAACACCGACTACAACCAGCGTTACGGTCCTTCCATCCGCATCGTCGGACGCGCTCTCCACGGTGAGGCGATCTGAGGCACGCGGTCTCCTCTCAGTACTCGGACCTTGACTAACAAAGCGGAAGACTCGTAAGAAGTTCAGAGGGGGTAATGCACCCGGCTGGCGAGAGGGGTCTTGACCGCCTTCTTGATTGCGTGGCTCGCTTGTCAGATTGGAGGCAGTTTGGAGGGTACGAAACAGATTATGAAGACTACCATCGAGGTCATCTGGGCCGATGGCTTGCATGTCAGGCACGGGCTGTTCCGGCGTGCCAGACAGCTGGGCAGCAATAGCGGCGGCGGCCAAGTGTAGAATTCGGGGAAGAGGTCCCTCGTTGTCACGTCGTATCAGCCGGCTGGATCTTCCACGAAGCATGCTGGGCATCCGGCGGCTTTCACGTCTCACAGTAGATCCACGCTCTGCCCAACGCTCTGTCCAACTTGGGCCGTCAGCGCGCGCAAGCATACGTTCAGGCGACTCGGATACAGTAGAAATCCCTGACAGTCTTTGCTCCACACGAGCAGGGGATGAGGGCTCGAGGCCTGGAGCATCAAGATTGATGCTTGGATCCGCAATATTCAACGGCGGGAGTTGAAAGCCAGGATCATGAGTTGGTGTCAATCTCGAAGGTCGTTGAGGGGGGGTGTGAGAGCCACGATCTTGTGTAGGTCCACTGTGCGTTGTTGGGAGCAAAGCTTCAAAAGGGAGGGAGATAGATCTGCGAACTCTCGATAGACGTGAGTTGTCACGAAATGACCAGAACCTCGATGGTGGATTGGAGGGACCTGTGGACGGTGTTCTCGCTGGAACAGCTCCCCGAAGTGGAGAAGTTTCGAAGCCGGAGGGAGGGAGTGATGCATCGGGACTTAGCGGATATGGTCGAGATATCTGTGTAAGCTCCCTTCTTTGCCTCGTCCTTGGGGTTGCTGGAGATCTGGGAGGGAATGACCCGAGTATTGATACACGACGACTGCGCAGGCCCCCTGCCTCATGTGTAGTGCTGGACGGATGAGCATTGGACAATCTTCGCCGTAATGAGCGGCCCTCTCCCTGTGCTTGCTGATCGTCACCAGACGAGCCAGTGGCAGCATAGCGAGGTACCATCAATGAGCTTAGCCTCGCAAGCCTGCTGGAACGCCGTGGCATTGGTGATGCAGTGATATGGGTTATTGGGGCATTCCGCATGCCGAGGTCTTCCATGTTCACCAGAGGCCGCTCTTCGTGTTGCTCATAGAAGATCTCGTCTCGCGTCGAGATGTTCCTTCCATTTTCTGCACCGTTCCTGAAGAAAGGTATCGACTGAGCAGATATCTGCCGACTGAAAGTGGCGATAGGTGGCGAGGTATGAGAATCGGAGGTTTGGTGGGTGGTTGGCGGCAACGTGGAGGATGGGCGTGTAGTTGTTTGCTGGCTGGTCAATCTCGACGGAAGAGATGGTCTTCCCCCTCTATTTTGCACAATCTGGGAGAAGCGCCGAGAGTCTCGATTGAGGAAATCCTCACGGTCACGCTGGCTCGAGGCGGTTTGACCCATGGTGATCAGGGCCTTGTGCGAGGCGGAGTAAGTGTTGGGAGCGTTGGATGAAGTTCCGGCTACAACATGACGGATATACGAGCTGAATGCTTCGGGGGTGATGAGACGTAACCTCTCAGAGGCGTGGTCCGTGGACGGGTATTGTGGTTACTGTGAGGCTCCGACGAGAGCAGAGGCACAGTGTGATCCAAGATCGGTCCGCAGTGTGAAAGTGAAGTCAAGCGAAGCCGTTAGTCAGGTTACTACCTACGGGCGTATGCAAGGTGTGGTGGTGATGCCCTGCTTTCAGATGGGCTGAGTCCGGAGGTGTTCTGGTCCTGGCTCCCCGATCCTCCTGATCAGAGAGGGAACACGGTGGGAAGCGAGGTCTGAATGCTGAGTGGTGGTGATCTGCTTGATCTGAGAACAAGAAGGGAGTAGTTCTATGGGGAGTGGTGATGGGTGAGGTGGTCAGCCGTTTGCCCTGATTGCCGTCTGCGAAGGTAACATGAAGTAGCCGCGCCGAGAGCGACCCCTGTCCTTCCGAAGTCTTGGCTTGGGCGCCTTCTGCGCTTCCTTGTCTTACAATTTCCCGACTAACAGCACTTGTAAGTAACTTATTGGGGACTTCCCAGAGAGTCGGACTGCAAAGGTCATTCGGACACAATCCCAAGAGGTCATCGACAAGAGCTGAACAGGCTTGGGTGCCTGGCTGTGTCCGAACCATTCTTAGGTGAGAGTGACGGTCAGACTGTACTCTACGAACTACGAACTACGAACTACGGGAGTCTCTCATAACATTATTCTCTGTGCTGCTAGCCTGTGGACGTGTGCATCAACACCTTAGATTCTCATTGCCTGGCCCGTTTCCTGTTCTACCGTAACTTTGCTCGGAATATCTGAAACGAGTTCCCAAGGAAGCGAAAATGTCTGGTGCTTCGTGCTTTGTACCCGCCATCAGATCAAGTGTGTCTGTCAATCATCTCCGCTCTTCGCCTTCCGAAACTTCCAAGAAGCGCAAAAGAGGCTCGACCGCCGCCGAAGTTGGTGTTGACGGCCAATTGCCCGAGACCTCACTCACTACTGATCATCCAAGACCTTCTGGCTCCCCTTCAATTGTACCTGCTGGCTCGCTAACAGCGTCGAGAAAGGGAAGTCCAAGCCAGGATGTTGCAATGCAGTATGAGATTTCGGGGCAGCTCAGAGATGCAGACTCACCTGGCAGGAAATTCCCCCATGCATCTCCACACCGTCTAAAGGAGAGCCGACTGCCTAGAGCCAAATCATCCCTCACCGATGAGCTTTTAGACCTCCGACCTCCTCTGTGTGTTGCCGCAAGCCCCAGCCGCACGGATGTGGACGACGGGGTCAGTACCGTAGGACTGAGACGGCAACATCTTGCTGCCCTCACCGCTATCATACACAAGTGCTTATTGCAAGGCGATTACGACCGTGCTGGCAGAGCATGGGGTATGCTGCTTCGCGCCGAACACGGTGGGCATTCCCTGGATCTCAGAACCAATGGTCGATGGGGATTAGGAGCGGAAATCCTCCTTCAGCGGCATGCACGACTTTCACCGTCCAGTGGTGAGGCCGGAGGGTTCGTAGATGATGCTGTAGCCAACGACCAGTATCCGATATCAAGGAGGTGCTACAGTATTCAAGGTATCGAGCAGGCGAAGGATTATTACGAGCGACTCGTACTCCAATATCCATATAGTAAAGCTTTTCCGAACCGTACAGATCCTCAAGACTTTTACATGGCCATGTTTGGCTTATGGATATATTCCGCCCAAGTGCAGCATTCTTTGGCGATCGCTGACATAGAGGGTAGTGTAGGTGATGGCGAAGTGGATGCAATCGGTATGGAACGAGGCCATATCCTATCTGTATCCGATTCGGAACCGCAACAGCATCGACAAGCTGATGTGATTCGTCAAGACACATTGCAGCGTGCTCATGGAATCACCAATCGTCTCAAGGAGTTACTGAATTCTCCACCCTACTCTGACAATGCCAGATTCTGGGAGCTTCTTGGCATGGTACATTTGTGGGTCGGCGATCTTTCAATTACCACCCTCAACCAAGCTGAAGGGGCCGAGGCTGCTGATGAGGATATGAATGCATCAACTGAGGACTCAAGCATGTCAAGTAGCACCAATGGCGATGATTTCGTCGATTCGAAGCGCAACATTGGGCAAGTCAAGGGTATCAAAGCACACGCACATGCTCAGAAGGCTTTCGACAACGCCAGGCTGCACGGCGCTGGTCCATCACAGGAACAGGCCATGGCTGAGAGACGTCTCCCTCAAGGTGATCAATCATGAGACGACGAGCTGGACGCCTTCGTTGAACAGCGCCTCCTACCAACCTGTCCTCGCTCACATCTCTACCGAGCTTCTTTTGATGCACGCACATGGGACCACTTCTCATTCGGAACTTAGGTCTTCACATGCAAACGAGGGCAATGATACTCACGCACTTTACTCTACGCAGACGTGTTGACTTGTGCAAGACTGGCAGCTGGGGCTCGCACCATCTGCCGAGTTACTTCGATTACTGTGACCGAGTCCCCCCACTCCTTGCTACTACCTCCGTCCACGTTCGCTTCACCACGACACCATACGTCATTGCCTGTGTGAGTTGGACTTGGCCGACCTCCGGAGACAGGGATGAAGAAGGCTCGCGAAGGGATTCCGGTGATCAACGGGTGCTCAGATGCGACAGGTGAGGCCAACAGAGTTGTGGTGATGTTCGATATCACCTCCGTCCCGTCCAGGTGGCAGATCACCAGTGAAGAGGCGGGTCTTACCGTATCCGCCCAACTGAACTAGAACATGGATAAGGTTGTTCGACATGGACGACCGCACGGTGTCACGAGTTGGAGACATGTGGCAAATGGCCGGACTGGCGGGGAGTGATGATGATGGACTGATTGTCCACCCACCAGTGCCTGATCGGCGCGCACCAGCGGGGACGAACGATGGTGCTAGATAAATAAACATTGCGAGTCCAATTTGATCGAAATCACGACTACTCTGAATTTGGTCGCAGGACCAGGAGAAGGATGATCCTGATCTTCAGAGGCATGAGCGTCTGACCAGGGTCACCGCGTGTCGTGGTGGTGGCCACTGGAGAGCAGGTCGATCCATGGCAGTTCTCCTCTACAGGCCCGGTAATGCCATCGTCAGCCCTTGCCGGGGTGCAGCAGCAGGGCCAGCCGGATCAGGCTGGTTGAAGGGTGCTCTGGGAGTGCTTGTGGCTCTCTCTTTGACATTAATATTCACGATCGGACGGGTAGTGTACCAGAGGTACCTAGGTGCGGCGTGATTAGCAGTCCCGCCGGACGAAGTGATGAACATGCACTGTTCCTATGTAGGCACGGGTATAGACATTAGCGCAACAATAATCGTGATGATGAGAATCATTCAATAATGCTGAGCAGCATCGAGTCTTGCCCACGATGCCTGCAGCAGCCCTTGCCCTCCACCATGGCTCCCCCCCTCGTGCCCAACACGCAGCTGGACGAATGAGGGCGCGGCAAATACGCCGGGTCGATCAGGCGAAGGGTTGCCCTGCGTACGGCCGCCTAGTCGCTCGAGTAGAAGTCGAAATCCGAAAGGGGGGGAGGAGAGGGACAAGGACTTGAGATTAAAGGACACGGTGGTTGGCGCACTGCTGAAGGCATTCTACTGCAGCCTGTGCACAGTGCGGCCCCTGCGGCCATCAGAGTCGCTCTTGGCGTCTCAAGCGCCAGACGAGCCCTCCGATTGCCGGGGTCACAGCCTAGGATGCTCGATCTGAACACGCTCCCACCGTCACCCTTTTCTGGTCCGCAGAGGGTACTGTAGAGGGTAAATAGGCTACATCGCCAGCCGGGGGTGGGCTCGTGGGAGTCGGGACCCAAGGAGCGGATGCTCGCCCGACGATCTTTTCACGACCGTTGTTGATCGACTCGTCCTCCCCCTGCGACTACTAACGGGGCACGATTCAGTGCCTACGTAAAGTACTTAGCAGATCAACGGTTTCGATTTACGAGTGAAAGGTACGAGGCTACTCTGTTCTAGTCACACCTGTTTCTGCCTTGGGGCCACCACCATTCCCCGGCTATTCTAGTTCAATATCAGATCAGTCTCCTGGCCGTGTATTCCACACCTGTCCCCCCACTTTCCCTTCCCACTGCTTCTCGTCGTCCTGTCCTTCTGTCACTCCTGCCATCACTCTCGTTCAAATTCTGGCCAAGAAAAATCACGTCGTCCGGGCAAGAGCCGTCTGAATGGAGTGGGCGCGTTTCTCGTGGCCAAGATTCAGGTTAAGCGTTCATGGTGCCTATAGGCGTCCTGTCGCCGCACCCAACTGGCGTTGACGACAGCTCTGAGCCGCTGTCGCCGCTACGGTCATGAGCGGTTTTCATCACTCCGGCTTCCGTCAAGATCTGAACCCCGCCACTCAACCCCGTGCCGGGCATGCTTCTCCGCCCCACAGTGACGCCGGCTCGTTCGAAGCACGTCCGGCCAATGCTGGTCATTGGATGAACCCTACCGAGCATGAGGCCATGGAGGAGCCCAAATCCGCCTCGAGAAGGCGTCGACCGTCGGACAACGATCATGTGAAGCACCGGAGGACCAGGAACGGCTGCTACACTTGTCGAAGTCGAAGGGTCAAGGTAAACCTGATCTCTTCCCACACCTGAGATCGACTCCACTAACGCCGGTGCTCTTGAGTCAGTGCGATGAGCTACGTCCCATCTGTCAGCGTTCGTCCCGCCGCCACTTGGATTTGTTTCGTGGCATGGCAGCTGACCAGGCACTCGCTGATTAGGATGTGCCAAAGGCAAGAGAGAGTGCAATTACCCCGAGCCTCGTGAGAATCCAAAACTCTCGGGTGGGACCAGGCGGAATCCGCTTGGCACAGCTGCAGCCGATAGCCACTCATCTTCGGGAAGTGACGACTCAGCGGGGCCACGCTGCAAGAAGAATGAGCCCCAGAAGGCGAGTTCAAGCTCCAAGGGCCCCCGCCCCAAGGCAGGACCGAGCCAACACCGTAGCCCAAGTAGTGCGGAACAGCCTCAGACATCGATTGAAGAGGTGAAATTGGAGGGCAGTCTGTCCCCATCGACCGATTTCTCGAGTACAGCTGCATCGTCGGTGCTCGACAAATCAGAGAAGTTCTCGTCCGTATCGACCGACGGCTCGCAAGAGGACAAGACGTGGTTGCAGTTACCGCAGGACCTCCAGTACTACCTAGACTATCACAAGACACAGCTGAATTTCCACCATTACAAGTTCAAGCACGATGCCAACCATTTTCTACATCATACCTTGGTTGAACAGGCACTGACTTACGATCCGCTTCTTTACGCTGTCGCCGGCTTTGCCGCCTTTCATTCAACGGTGAATCGACCAAGTGGCAAGATGCAGGATTTTCTAGGATATCACAATAAATCGGTTTCTCTTTTACGTAAATCGCTGCGCGATAACCAAAGGCACACAGATGCAACGATGTTGACCATCTTGCAATTGGCCACCTTCGAGGTTCGTCAGCCTTACTACCCTCATGGTGACGCTAATCGGAGACAGGATTACCTTGGTGATTTGGTCAGCCTACTCGGTCACCAGAAGGCTGCTTATGGAATGCTCACGGAACTTTACTCATCCCACTCGATAATGGAGACGGAGGAACGCAGGAAGATTCTGGCTTGGTATCTGCGGTTCGACGTGATGGGCGGCCTGATAGCTGGTTACTCTGCAGTCCTGGGCCGGGAGTGGTTTCTGACGATGGAGAGTTACTATCATCAGCAATCGTTGAGCTACCCGATGAGCATAGATTGTAAGATTGAGGCAACGATAGCGAGTAACCGTCTTTTGGCGGGCGACCTGGCTTTGCTTTACGCCCAACTACCTCGGGGCGATATCAGCGTTGAAGACTTTGCCAGAGAGTGCGCCAGATACGCGGAGCAGCTGGACACTTGGAAAGAGAACCTAGACCCGGTCTTCCGGGATGAATCGTACCTCGTCAAATCGTTTGGCGACGAAGTACGACAAGATCCACAAGACATTGTGGATCCTTACATGCCTGGTGGTCTCTACCGAGGGGCTTTGTTCACGTTCAACTATATGCTCATGGACTGGCTCGCCTTGAACTTGATGCACAAATACAAGACAGCCATTCTATTACGTCGAGAGGTGCCTCGTGAAGTTCGGGCCTCAGCCATGGAAATTTGCAGGCTCTTTGAGACCATTGAGTACTGGCCGGAGAGTCCGCCGGGTGCTGTACTCAAAGCCCAGGGCAGCCTTGGCCTGGCAATTGTATTCCTACCGCGGGACGAAAAGCACATCATGTGGTGTCGACGAAAGTTGGATAAAATCGAAAGTTTGGGGTAGGCCATTGCTTCCTTGCCTTTGTAAAAGCTCCTGCTACCAAGCAGGGGGGATGATTGAGTTTTGATTGACTGTCGCGTAGGCACATCTACCCTGCCACGCTTCGCCATAAGATGGCCGATGAATGGGGACTGCCCGGAGTCAATGATGGCTGGCTGCCCGATGAGAGCGCAATTCCGCCTGTTGTCCGTAGCGTCAAAGTATTCGTGGAAGACCGTCTTCCGCAAGCAGGCAGACAGTCGCGAAGCGAAGATCAAAGAAACATTCAAGGGATCTTTTCTAAATTGAGCTTTACCGAAGACTCCCAGCCCAAAGAGGAGAGTGACTCAACCAGAAGTCTCCCAGCTTCACCGGCGCTCAACCGATCACAGACTCTTCTAGATGACCAGCCATCGCTACCAGGCATAGTGGATGGCGTTGTTGGTATGATCTCTGACGATGCTATGCTTCAACAAAGTCAGGACAGTTTTTACAGATGCGGATGATGCATGGGTCCTGGTTAAAGCATAGACGGCCGCACAATTGCACTGCTTTGAATGCTTGAGCTCAATGTAATGCACTGCGGTACTTTACGACGGATCACGTCTCCGGTCGGAAATCTAGGAGGCGTTCAAGCATTGTGACGGTGTGGAATATGTATCATCAGTGGGACTCAGCGCAGCGCGCGACGCCATGAATACGAGGGTTATAACGCCGCTAGCATGAGGAGTGATTTCAATACGGTAGTCTTCAAAATATCACAATACAACTCGCGTTTCGCGAGAACGCAAGTCACGTGCTAGCGCGACATACCGCTCAACCCAGTGGTGATGACGCCACTGCCTTCCCCGAATATGGCTCCACATTGAAACCATGGAATGGCGAAACTGCAAGCTGCCACGGTCTCTCACCAAACAGTGCCTAAGAGAAAAAGAAAAGCGCCTACAGGCTCTGGTGACGTCTCCGCTGATACTACCCTCGACGGGTCGACGTCAACTACAATCGCCACGAAAGCCCATGATGGTGGGTCAAAACCGAAGCGCAGAGAAGCCGCCAGTGGTAAAGCCAAGAAGCCTCCTCTCTTGCGCCGGACGTCGTCGGCCGTAGTCGAGACTACTATTCCATGGCCGGAAGATCTCATTAAACTTACCTCCCTTCATCGCGCCCTCAATCTTGTCTACACCTTCTGTTGCACTCGAAAGCACGTGGCTACGACATTTGAAAACATCAAAAGTGCCGTGGAGGGCCATATTAAACGGGAATTGCTCATCCCTGATGTAGCAAAGATCAAAGCCCTGGTACCGTCAGCCATCAATTTCGCATATGTCGATGAACTGTCCCTGCAGGTCGCAGTGCTTGGAGAGGAGGATGGAGTGAAGGGCGGCCGAGCCAAGGAGTTCCGCTCTCTTGAGCTTTCGAGGGAGGGAGAAGTGGACAAACAACGTGCAGAGGATGGAAGGAGCAAGGAGCTATTACTGTTCGAATTCATTGATGGCGATCTCAAGCGGCAGGTCACCAACGCCAAAACCGGGGAACCTTCGAAGCCATTTCGAAAACTTCGAGACGAGGATCTGAAAATGCCGGTGTATAGCCAGAAGCAGATGATGAAGTTGATAGAGAAAAGGAATACCAAGTTCACGTCTGCTGTAAATGCCTTCTTGAATCAGTGTGCTGCCGACAAGATCGATCCCATGGAAATCTTACAAGAAAGGCAAGGAGAACATATCCCAGTGCCTTCTGATAGCAGGAGCAGTACGCCGGCGCCCTTGCCAGCCAATCCTCCACCAACAATACCTGCTGATCGTGATACGGTTGCAAAAATCATTGCGGACATCAAGGCAATGGAATGGTACACTGGACAAATCGTACCTGATGGACATCGTGTCTTCGATCCTCAGCAACCGATCTTTGGAGACCTGACCTTTCAATTATCACAAAATCTCGTCAACGCTCTGTACAACACCCGGGGCATTACCCAATTATATTCCCATCAGGCAGAAGCCATAAACAATTTGCACGGCGGCTCGAACGTCATCGTCTCGACCTCGACGAGCTCAGGCAAATCTTTGATCTACCAGATACCCATGTTACATGAGCTGGAGCTGGATTCCAACGCTCGTGGTATGTACATCTTTCCTACCAAAGCACTCGCTCAAGACCAAAGGCGCAGCATGAAAGAACTTTTACGCTTTATGCCGGGTCTCGAAAACCTAGTCGTCGACACTTTCGACGGAGATACGGCCATGGCCGATCGGCATCTGCTTCGTGACGAAGGTCGCATCATCTTTACCAACCCAGACATGTTGCATATCACCATCTTGCCTCAGGAGCAGAAATGGCGAACGTTTTTGCAAAATCTGAGATTCGTAGTGGTGGACGAACTTCACGTCTACAATGGCCTTTTCGGTTCCCATGTAGCTTTTATCATGCGGAGACTGAGACGAATATGCGCGGCGGTGGGAAACCGTCGTGTGAAGTTTGTGTCCTGCTCTGCCACAGTTGCTAATCCGGAAGAGCACATGAGAACCATTTTTGGCGTGGACAACATCAAGCTCACCGATTTTGATGGGTCGCCATCCGGAAGGAAGGAGTTTTTGTGTTGGAATACGCCCTTCAAAGATCCTGGCGATCCTTCATCTGGCAGAGGAGATACCATGGCTGAAACGGCAAGGCTCTTTTGCCAGCTGATCCTGCGTGGGATCCGAGTCATCGCTTTCTGCAGGGTACGAAAGCAGTGCGAGGTTCTCATCACTGCGGTGCGAAACGAAGCAGCAAATCTTGAAAGACTGGATCTTGCTGCAAGGATTATGGGATATCGTGGTGGGTACGCACCTCAAGATAGACGCAAGATTGAGAAAGAGATGTTTGATGGAAAGTTAATGGGCATCGTGGCAACCAATGCTTTGGAGCTTGGGGTGGATATTGGATCTCTCGATGCCGTAGTAACGGTAGGATTTCCGTACACCATCGCAAATCTTCGACAACAGAGTGGGCGGGCTGGTCGGAGGAATAAAGACTCCCTGTCCGTCTTGGTTGGTGACTGCTTTGCCACTGACCAGTATTACATGGAAAACCCCGATGAAATTTTCACCAAACCCAATTGTGAACTGCAAGTAGATTTGCAAAACATGCTTGTACTTGAGGGCCATATTCAGTGTGCCGCTTTTGAAATGCCCATTCGGCCAGACGAAGACAAGCTATACTTTGGTAAACAGCTACCCGAAATAGCAGAGGAGAGGTTGGTCAAAGATGGCCTGGGCTTCTACCATTGCAATGAACGCTTTCGACCCCAGCCATCGAAATGCGTCGCCATCCGAGACACTGAGGATGGGCACTTTGCTGTAATCGACATCACGAATGGCCGCAATATTGTCCTCGAGGAAGTCGAGCCATCGCGAGCGTTCTTCACAATCTACGAAGGGGGAATCTTCCTGCATCAAGGGTACACGTACCTAGTCAAGGAGTTTTCCCCCGAACAGAAATATGCCAAAGTCATGCTAGTCAAGGTTGACTGGACCACTCAACAACGCGACTACACAGACGTCGATCCCATCGAAACCGAAGCCATCCGTCGAATCCCAGACTCCCTCTCACGGGCTTACTACGGTGCTATCAAGATTCGTGCTGTCGTCTTTGGCTTCTTCAAGGTCGATAAGAAACGCCGCATACTTGACGCGGTGCAGGTTGGTAAGTTTCCAAGAGACCTATTTCGGGAGTCGCCGTCGTTTCTCCAACGCTTGATGAAATGCGTGGGTGCGAGAACACTAACGCTGGACCCAGATAATCCACCGATCGACATATTTTCGAAAGGAATGTGGCTTGATGTACCCAAAGCTGCTCTGCAGATATTGAACAGTCGTCGACTGAACGTCGCTGGCGCCATCCATGCTGCTGAACATGCGATCCTGAGCCTGATGCCGCAATTTGTAATCAGCATGCCGGGAGATGTGCGAACCGAATGCAAGAATGCGTTGAAAGAATTTGCGACCAAGGAAACGTCTCGGAAGCGACCCGCTCGTCTGACATTCTACGATGCGAAAGGGGGCGCAGGCGGCTCGGGAATCTCCACCAAAGCGTTTGAATTTATTGACTTGTTGCTGGTACGGGCCTGTGATCGAGTCGCAGCGTGCCACTGCACCGAGGGTTGTTTGGAGTGTTGCTGTAGTGAGGCCTGCAACGAACAGAACATGGTGATGAGTAAAGCGTAAGTCATGGTATCAGTCGGATGCGCCATCCCTCATCCTCGCGGGGCGTCATCTCTCCGGACAAAGTCATTCATCATTCCACGCCTTGGTGGAGAGATGCTGACCATGAATCTCGCAGTGGGAGCGAGGTCATTTTGAAATGTCTCATGGGCCAAGAGAGGCAGATCGATGTCGAGTAAGTGTTCCCCTATGACTTCTCTCACCACACCACCCCTCGAATCGTACGCATTGTCTCCGAAGCACATGCTTTTCGTTGATGCTATCCGACTCCCGGTCCCCCCCGTTCATGTCCAGTTACTCACTGCGGGGGAAAACATCAGTGCGCTACCCTGGGGCCCCGAGGATGAAAGGACGCCTGCCGGGATCGAGACGGTCATCGCCGCCGAAAGAGTGCGACCCGCCCGAGGTAGGGTGTTGGAGGAAGTTCTGATCAAACGGGAGGCGGGAGGAGTCCAGCGAGTTGTGCTTGACCATCTTGGAGAAGAGGAGGATGGGGACCGAGTCGTTGAGGTCAAGGAGGAACCGATCGATTGAGTTGTTTTGGGCCTTGGGGGTTCCGTTCAGTGTATAGTACACCATGGAGTGGCAGGGGTTCAATAGATTACCTAGCCGAGTAGATATTTGTCAGGGAATCGCGATTCCCGGGTGGATCTAGCAAGATCGGTAGCTTGAATGAAGCAAGTACATTGTGATGGTAATCTAGGATCCAAATACAGTTGTCATCACGACGAAATTCATGATTTGTTTGTCTATGGACGCTTCCTAGAATCATCACTAATGCCGCCCTCGTTCTCTTCTAGAGATCAGTCCTGGCTCAAAGACGCAATGCATCGATCGATAGATGTACTTCCAACCATGTTTCACGTGGCCACAATTCGTCCTGAGAAATCTCAAGTTCCTACATTTCCATTCACGGGACGAATTTTCGAAAGTTTTGAAGGGGGATTGGAGGTCAGTAGCGAACCAGAAGTCATCCCCTGAACGCAAATCAAGTGCCGATGGTCGTACTCTGTCCGCCATCCACCATACTGTTCTGTAGTTTTCGTACCCCTTGAAAAAGCGTTCTGCTTTCTGCTGTATCGGACAGCTGCTAGAGTTTAGCGCAGTTTTGCAACGGCATCGTGAGACTACTCACCTTGAGGAGGTAGGGAACTAGTGTTCCATTCTCTACGACACCAAAAGAGAAAGACTTCCCACTAGGCTCCTTTCCCTTACCGTCGCCGACTGTCATTTTTTTCAGAATTGGCGCATTCAGCAGAACCCTAAAGGTTTGGTGGGCTCGCATAATAAAACGCCCAGACTTTGCTTGTAGATCCACGTCGTCCATGGATGAAGCGTTAATGTTTAGCTTAAACGTACCCTTGCCGCCTTCTTTCCAGGCCTTATCCTTGAAGGTGTATAGACTTGCCCGCGAAGAAAAAATGGTAGTCTCGTCGTCTTCTCCAGTTTCGACTACGACCGATTAACTCATGGCCATCAATTGAAACGAGAAGCTTACCATCTTTGTGTTGAAACCTGTCATCGACTTCGTCGCTTCCTTCATTTTTATTCTCGCCTAAGGCTTCGGCTTCTTCATCACTATTCTCATCATCGTCGTCATCTCCCTCGCGAGTTGGGGAACCAATGGGCTTGATAGCGCCGTTGGTGGTCCCCAATTTGGTGTCTCCTATCGGTGCAGCGAAATTCGTCAACTTCCCTCCGCCTCCACCACCAAACGCCCCCCCAAAACCCCCCCCAAAGACAGATCCTCCAAAACCACTACTGTTGGCTGCACCGGACGCAGCAAACGGTGAGGGTTGAGTAGCACCAAACCCTCTCGGCGAAGTCTTCGCAAACCCGCCAAATCCGCCGTTGGCCGATGGTTCGGCTTTTGTAGAATCCAGCGCCTCTGAAGAGTCAGTGTTGTTGGGGCTGATCGGGGTCGAACGCAAGAAAGGGCTTGAGGCGGCAGGTGCCATAGACGAGGATCCCAATGCTCCAAACGGTGATGCGCTTGAGCTGGAAAGGGCCGCGAAGCCCGAAGAGGCAAAAGAAGCTGCAGACGTCTGAGACTGTGTCTCATCTGTACGTTTTGACGGCGACACGCTCCTGGCTTTATCAGCTGTTGGAGCGAGTGATGATGTGATTCCAAATGAACTCGGATGGGCTTGCTGAACGAACATTAGCTTCAAGACATCGAATTGATCTGATTAAAATATACTTTGCCGGTTTCAAGACCATGTTCTGTGCCAGTCGTACTATTTGCCATGCGGCTAGTAGACACATTCTCAGATGGCAAGGAAACTTCTGGAGCTGCTGCATTCTCATCCCTTCCTTTCGTTGTCTCTGTTCGCTCAAGCTCAACCGACCTTCTCTGGGCTTTTGCTTCTTCTGTTGCTGGAATCTTTTGCTCTCGATCGACTTCTGTATCGAATTGATCTCTGCTCCTCTTCTTTCGAGGACTCGCGGCTGGATCTGGCATTTCACGGTCTGAGTGGTCCGTACCTGTTTCCAAGAAAACTTCTTCCGCCTTCCCTCCGTGCTCCCCTGTATTTAGATCATGCTCGACTTCCATCTGGTGAGTAATTTCTGAGGACGCATCAATGTTTGGTTCGGCTTCTTCGAGAGCAGTGGCTTGAGTGTCAGGCAATTCTGTGCGGGATGAAGAATCTTCGCCCTCTTCCTCAACGGTAGGGTCAAAGGTTCGGAGCTGCCTATCTGCCTTGACGGTTTCATTTGTGCGAACATCTCTTGACCTCTTCCTCGCATGGCCATTGGTCCTCTCGATTTGGCCTCCGTTGACCGCGGCACTGTCTCCATCATTCTCCGCTGCTTCTAGATCGTCAAATGATCGCTTCTTAACAGGCCTTCCTCGAATGGAATCGTCCGCTGCTTCACCAGATCCGACCTCTGGCAATGCTTCTTTCTGTGCAGAAGCGAAGTTGGCCACATCACTTTCTTCAGTCGTGAGTACACCATGCTGAGCTTTCTTGGCATGTTGCGATATAGAGGCAATAGATGTCTTCTTCAGCTTCTCCCGCACTGGTCTCTCGCTCGTTTCGTTATCACTAGGGTTCTCTGAAGTCGGACGAAGCGAATCTGAAGGCCCACACGCAACATTGATGGGCTTCGAGGACTGATCATCCTGGGAAGAACCTTTGGGTAGAGATGCTTGAGTCATTGTTGAATTTGCCGAATGGGAAGTCATATGAAAAGCAAACCAAATTGCTTGACTCCAGGATGTAAGTACTCGACTTAGTGTGTCGAAAGATCTAGCAAGCTCTCATAGAGTGTCTATGTCACTAGATGCCGCCAGCCGCATGTTGTATGGTGACGTCTCGAGAGGATTGACAATCGGAAATCGCTTTGGGTACAAAAGTTAGCCAATGCAAAAGGAGCAAGTGACCTGAGCGATGATGGGATTCCTGAGGCAATCTGGGGTCGAGCGGCCAAGGAGAAAGTCTGATGTTTTATTGGGTGAGGTCGAGTCACTCGACTACGAGATCGCTGCTAGAAACGGCAACTGACACAAGGACACCGCAAGAATGCGAGCTTTTGCTTTTAATGTGACTAGAGATGGTATGTGTCTAGCGATGAAAGCGAACGAAGGATGTCTTGTCGTTGAGATTCTTTTGGTGGGACCTGAGGTGGTGGTTGGTTGTGGTCGATCAAGTCCGGAGATTGCTGCCCGTTAAATCGGTGCCCCTCCAATGTTTCGATATCCACAACTACTGATTTGTTCAACCTTAAGTATGCCCCTACGATCAGCTCTCTACGACGCACGCGATACGCATATTACAACATTAATCATGTGGTAAAGATGCACCACCAATATGTCAGAGCGCGAACACTTGTCTACTATGATTTCACCTTTATGGACGGAAACAGCCGTCATGACGCTATCTAGGAGACCGGTTCCAATATGGCTTGAATGGGATTTTTGGAACATTTAGCTAATAAAGCATAGACAGCCCAGCCCAACATAGAAAACAAAGAGTGGGTATACTGCAATTCCTACCCTATTCTTGACCACTCCTGAGCCGCCCAATATACTGACACCTGCAGCTAACGACCACGCAATTAAGATAATGTAAACCGGAACGCGGGCGATCGTTGGAAGGTGGAGAGCGCTGAGCATGGCGGCGATGACCAGTGGGAACAGCGTGTATCCTATGATGCATACCGATTGGAAGAAAGAGCTGTCGCAACTTGTCAGCTGATCATCATAGTCGCCTCGTCAGATCTACCCACATGTTTCCACCTAATAGCTTGATCTGCATGGTCACAACGGCTTCGCCGATCCACACTAGAGCAAAGACTCCGGAAAAGACAGCTGTCTTCTGCACGCCCGAAGCTGTCATTGATAGGAGCAAGCTGAGAAGTAGACAGAATATAAGCGGGCCCCTGTATGTAGTGAATCAAAAATCTCGTTCGTAGGGTAGCCAAGACGTCGAATCAAAGGCTCTTACCATAGGTCCCAGTCTCTCAATCCCTCACTCATACCGCCTTGAAGTACAACATCTGCATCGGGCCACCTGCCAGCAACACCCCTGAAGCCTCCAGCCAGGCTGTCACCCTCGCCCCTTTCGGCACCACCAATCCCTCCACCTCTCTGTAGCATACCTCCGAGAAGGTACTTCGGCCAAAGTACCTGTCTCATTTTTTCCCACACTGCTAGTAGATCCCGAGACAGCGTTTCCCATACCGACTCATCGATGGTATTAGTAGGTGCGCGTCGGTCTTCACCGGGAATGGAGGAGTTAAGATAGGATTGAGGTAAAGGATTTCGTGAGGATGAGGATTGAATGTTGCCCGTCAATGGAGCACGATCGGAATTTGATTGTAACGGGTCTTCTAGATCGTTGATATTTGCTGGCAGAATGATCTTGAGCAGGCGCACGGAAGCGACTCGGGGTTGGACCTACCATCATCCGGATCTATCAGATCTTGCTCAATCTCAATCTCGGTATTGTCGAAGTTGTCGTACGGGTTGCCTGCTGTTGCACTTGCCATCATGGCCATGTGCTTGAGTGAGGACAATTCGGATCATGTAGTCCACTCAATGAGTCAAGGTAGGGTCGCTGTGCTTTGCCACAGGCCACTATGAGCTGAGAATCGAATAATCTGAGTTGTAGAGACGGAGTAAAGAACAGCTTGGAGCTTCTATGTAGCGTCCTCGCGGGAGTCAGCCCTATCTAAGGTAAAATGTCTAAAATCGAGCGAACGAACACTAAACATTGCTGTTCGATCCTTCGGAAAGGTTGCTAATCAACAACACATTGTCTAGGGTGAGTAGCTTTGCACCATTCGACCGCAATATCCCAAGTCCATGGTTCTGTAGACTCAAAGGACTCTCTGTTGTAGTACCGTAGACGCGACCAGACGCGTTGTTAATCTGTCTCGCCGGATTCCACTTACTCGTGTCCACTACTGCCACAGTTCCGTCTGCAGAGTTCTTTTTTTTTCTCTGTTGCTGTTCAGGGGACAACTTGTTCCTTCGTATCCAAAAGTATTTCTCGAAATATCGCATCTTGTTCGCGTTTCAATCTTCTGACTCCTCACTTCCGCAGCCTTTCAAGGACTCATCTTTTCTCATGATGCCTAAGCTTCAGGATTTCATCCAACAGCGGCATGACACTCAAAAGAATCTACAGCGCCAGGAATTGGGAGATAAGCTCAAGGTGGTTGTGCCTTCACCTAAATTCGAACGTAATGAATCCGGATCAGGTATTCTAAACCCAAGTAAGAGCTTGGCTGCAGGTCGTCCCTCCGTTCAGCAAAGCTTTCGTCATCACTTAGGGCTCCCTTTCGACCAGCACTCGAATGGAAACGGCGGTGGGTTTGATACTGATGTAGAAGGTCTTGAAGACTCCACTGTCGTGAGCAGTACATATGACAATACCACTGCTCTTGGTATTCGGCCAGGCCTTAGCCACAATGACCGAAAGCTAGCCGAGCGTAATGGCTTCGAACACCAAGAGCATGTTTTGTCGCGCCCTCTGGATGGGCGGCGTGGACCTAACCCAAGTCGCACAGGTCTTGAGACTGAAGACGCGGGAGCGGAAGAGGAGTGTGACAGCTACGAAGAAAACGGAGAAGGGGAGGAAGAGGGTTACGAAGAAGATATCGAACAAGATCTTACCGATGATTCTGTACAAGGCCTTCACAGTCCAGGGCATTTTCAATTCCACCAAGAAGGAACTACGCTTTCGGAGGAAGGTGGCTTGAATCCACTCATGAAGGTCCCTTCTACGCTTGATCACGGGTTGAAGAATACTAAGAGTCAACCACCAAGGCTATATAGCCGTTCTCCACCGGACGCACATATTTCTATCAGTAATACTCTGGATTCAGACGCGCAATGGCAGCGTGAACATCAACGGCAATGCCCAGCTGGCGTGAAGGGCACTTTTTCACTGAATTTGCGGCGAAGCACTAATCCTAGCAGATTACTTGTGCAATCGAGTCAGCCAACAGCTTTGCAGCGGACTTTACCGGTAAATCATCAGGTCTCCCAACAGCCATTCCCCTCTGGATTTCAATCACTATCACCTGATTCACAATCACGGGAAAATAGACTCACAAGCAAGCCCGGCAGTACAGAAACCATGGATGCTCTTTCCATTGGAGGCCGGGATCTTGGTACGCCACCAGTCTTTCGCCCAAAAGATGCTCCTGGGGCGGAGAAGCCTCGAGAACATCTCGCCCAGAGAATGAAGCCAAACGCCGATAATGAAGGTGATCCACGCTCAGTAAGGAATACTGGCATACGGCATGCAGATGTGACTACGAGCTCTGAAGCAAGTGCAGCATCGGATAAAGAAGGAAATCGCCAAAAACGTAGGAGAGATCTAGATTATGGCTTAGATCAGCTGGGTAGCATGGAATTCCAGCAACTCAAAGAAGAATCTTTCCATGTCGATCCTCAATCCTCAGAGGCAGCCATACCGACTGATCTCGCAGACAGTAGCTTGGTGGGAAAGTTGAACTACCTCATGAACTTGGAGGACGACGACTCTAGAGCTTTGCAGCAAGGCACATTCCTAAACTCCTTGCCAATTGAGGAGTACGAGAAGTGCGGAGACCTCATAGTCGAACGCTTCAATGATCTAGTCAAAAAATTCAAGAATGCTAGGCAGGAGAGAAGGAGAGCAGCTCATGAATTCGAGAAAGAGGTCGCCAGGCGAGAGGAATGTGTTCGTGAAAAACTCAATGCATTTGAGAAGGACTTTGATAGGCTGAAGCGAAGCGGAGAGGATGTTGTACGGAAGAAATTGGCTACATGAGAGGATCAACGGTAAGAGGCTTCAGCACGATGTACCTTGCATTTAGCGCCACCAGCTCGCATTGCTTTCTACTATACTTTAGTCTTGTGGGCTCGCGATCGGATTATCTATGATACCCCAGTTTGCTTCTATCTTCTAAATGAGCTACATAAATTCGGCAATTACCACCCCTAGTCCTTATCACGCTGGTGAAGCCGTGAATACATACACTCGCATCCATGCTTCGCGGTTATCCTGACTTCGTCATAGGTCGTCATAATACATGTAAACTTACCATCCGTCAAGCTATCCTCCAAAGCACCACTACTCCAAAGTCCCGGTGGCCATAGCGATATTAACACGTCAGCACTTTTGCAACCCACCAATCCATCAAACCCTGCACAGTGCGATCCTTTTCCCACCAAGATTTCGTGCTGCTATGCGCCTGGCCACCTTCAATGCCCTCAACCCCCACCATGCCCTCCCTTTCTCTCCACTCCTTCTCTGCCAAGGCACCCGCTTTCCTAACTAAACTTTCATTATCCTCATTCTTGTAGAGATCGCATTTATTGCATTCCTTACAAAACCCTCCTGCAGCCCGAAAGTGTTGGCAGAAATGTCGGTAATCTTCACCTCCATCGCCACGTCCTAGCCCTTGACGACAGATGTAGCACATCGAATACCCACAGACGCAGGTCAGTTTATTGCATCCGCTATCTTTGATGAAACCAAGCCCACAGCGAGGACAGGTTCGTTTGAGAGCGGCTGTACGCGCAGCCTCCACTGTCGTACGAAGTGAGAGAGTCGCTGACTCATGGCATATATGTGGGTCACGAAAAGGTTTGAGGCAGGTCAGGCAAGACGGCATACCGCACAACGGAGAACGGCACTTGAAACGCTGCGAATGGTGATGTGCACGAGAGAGATGAGCGAGCGACTGCGAGAGCAGATCTGCTAGATATGGAAGTCCCCTAAGCAGGGGAGTGTGTGACAATGCGCCATACGCAAGTACCAAGGGGAGAAGAGTGAGCATTACCAGGACTAGTAGAAAGGTCGATCTTGAATGATTCGTGTTGATCCGGTATTGAATGGATTTGGGCGGAAAGTAGAGATCATCGACTTCAACATACGTACAAAACGGGCAGCGGACAAGAGGAATGCTGGATTTGGAAATAGCTTCCTCAGCCAGGCGTGATTCTAGCTTGGTCAGAGCTTCCTTACCACCGGGAGACTGCATTATAGCCCGTTTGGCAATCTTCTGCGGTATACAGCCCTCGCAGCGCTCAGTAGTGACGGAGGCAAGGCACTTGAGTTGGCCCTGATCATGCTCGATGTTTTGCGCCCAACTTTGCCCAAAGAGGGCTTCGCTGACAGCATGCCAGATGCAATGAAAGCAAACGATGTGTTCACCGGTAGTGCAGAATGCCATCTGCTCGAAGGTGGTGTCTGAGTAACAGCATTGACATTCGTATAGGGCTCTAGCATGCTCGGCTTCCGCATGGTTTGTAGCCATTGCAACATTCCAATCGCTAGCTTCACGTTCTCTCTCGAGGTTTCGCAAGAAAGGTTTGAGTACTCGCTGACGAAGCTCACAATCTAGCTCAGCATCTCCGGTCTCTCTTAAGCTGGGTACTGTTTCAACATGCTCCCCCTGGGTCGTAGGCCATACCAACACATAGTGATCCTTTGGCTGAGAGTCAGCTGACTTCCGCCACTTCGCTATCAGAGCACTCAAAGTCTTCCTCCATGTTTTGCTTGCAAGCTTCTGGAGTGTTGGTCTTGTACGACTATAACAGAAATTCTCCTCTGCAAGTACTGCCTCGATCTTACTCCTGCTTAGAACCTTGAACTCTTCATAGAGCATCTTCCTAGTAGCCCATTTGTACCTCGCTCTTCTGAATTCATCCGCAGCACTGATCAGCTGCTGGGCGTCGCTTGGCGACTTCGCCACTTCGTTACGATTTGTGTCGTCAAGTCGCCATCTGCCACGGACCCACTGATCTTGGTGCTTCAACAATTGTTCTACTGCGACCTGTAGGCAGCTATCCCCACTGAAAGTATGTAAAAGCTCACGGAAGACTTCGGGAAGGATACGTGGAAAAATGGTTGCTAGGATGTTCAAAGAGTTGTTCAACTCTAATAAGTCCGCTTCATCGCTGTCGTGGTACATCATTGCTCAATCATAGCTGCATGAGCATGAAGCTTGACCGCACGCTCGATGCGATCAGCTAAAGAACCGGAGAGACATACTAAAAGAAATACGACGACAGTAAACCTTCTCCATTCCTTTCCTTATGAGCGGATAGTCAACGCTAATTACTATCCCTTTCTTATGCTCGGGTAGTAGACGCTAATTGTTAGCGTACCCGAAGGGTCTTGGCATTAAACATCTACATTTTAACTATAGCCGAATCTATTAACAATTATTAACTATACTATATTTACTACTACTATAGGCTTTATATTACTATTAAACTTAATAGTAACGTCGAGACTATCTAGAAGAATAATTCTCCCCGCTATATATTAAGAAAGGGCTTTCTAGGGCGAGCTATCTACAATTGTATTAGAATATGTATCGGATCCTAAAGGCCTTATCCATTGGCTATAATTTTTCGCTAAGAGGTTAATTTATTAGCTATAATTTGTCGCTAAGAGGTTACCTCACGTGACCCTAGGAATATTAAAAATCTCTATACCCTCTTACTACCCCTTACCGTCCTCTATACTATCGTACTATCCTATACTATATCCTAGTAAACCTATACTAAATACGTATACCTCCGTCCTATCGATAACTTCTACGCTTCCTAGTCTACCTTGTATATATTAGCTCTCTATAGTCGCTGTCGCTCTACTATAGCTACTTCTAAAGCACGACGACGTCTACTATAGGAACT
>JAABUI010000210.1_pt1 | contig 71148 bp, 78 predicted proteins | sample 5559111 | NCBI WGS metagenome assembly JAABUI01 (sample SAMN10711870, study PRJNA513365) | rock metagenome | isolation source: Antarctica rocks | place: Antarctica: Victoria Land, Buttleship Promontory | reverse complement strand
ACGGCCCCGACAACCACATGCTCGAGATACTCACCGAGCGCTACAACTCGATCCCCGAGACGGCGCAGTCCCAGCGCTGAAGCACCGACTCCGACGCCGGTCACTGGCTGGCGGTGGCGACCGTTCCGGTTCGCCATCGCTCTACGGGCGCTCGACATCTGGCTCTTGATCAGTCGACGGTGTTGGAGTCGTCCCACGTGGCTGCAGGGTTCGGACGAGCTCGTCGAGGAGTTCGAGCACACGGTCGGCCTGGTTTGGCCCCACCGTGGTGGCGATGGTGTCATCGATGGTACGACCGGCCCGCTTGACGATCGCGTGCGTTGTGGCCTCGGCTGTCCGAAGCCGAGTGCGCCGGCCATCGCTGGGGTCGGCTGTGGCTTGAATCAGGCCGTGATCCCGCAGTCGGGCCACGGACGCGGAGACGTGGCTCTGCGTGAAGCCGGTCCGGTCTCGGATCTCGCTGACCGTGCTGTCCGGGTGGCGCAGCAGGTCTTCGAGCACCGCTTCCTGGCCCGGGACGAGGGTCAGGTCGCCGGCCTGGCCGCTGGCTATCCGAGAAAGCGCGAGGAGCCGTCGGCCGAGGCGGTGCAGTTCACCGGCGTCCACTCCCACAGGGTACATCGCTAGCGATACAGTGAGTGGATCGGTAGCGATGCATCAGCGAGGGTGAAGGATGTCGAGATGGGCGAGCTGGAGCTGGTCGGGGTCGGCAAGACCGCCCTGGGTGTGGCGCTGGTCCGGGCGCACGAGAGCCGCCGCCCAGACCGGCTGTTCGACGATCCCTACGCCGCTGCGTTCGTCGCCGCCGCACCGGCGGCATTCCCCGACGCGTTCCCCGGGCGGACTGCGGCGGCTGCCGACCCGCTGGCCAGGATGGGGGCTGCGTTCGCTGTCAGTGCCGTGTTGCGTACACGCTTCTTCGACGACTACCTCCTGCGCGCCCGCGCCGCCGGATGCGCTCAGGTGGTGCTGTTGGCCGCCGGTCTGGACACCCGCGCCTACCGGCTCGCCTGGCCCGCGGGAACCCGCGTGTTCGAGCTCGACCTGCCCGCCGTGCTCGAGTTCAAAGAACGCGTCCTGCACCAGGCCGCAGCTGCCGCCGGGTGCGAGCGCATCGCGGTGCCCGTCGACCTGCGCGAGGACTGGTCCGCGGCCGTGCGTGCCGCCGGCTTGGACTCGTCCGAGCCGACCGCGTGGCTCTGCGAAGGTCTCCTGATCTACCTGTCGGCCGAGGAGGCCGACCAGCTACTCACCACCGTCAGTGACCTCTCCGTTCCCGGCAGCCAGCTTGCCTTCGAGCACGGCTCCACCCTCGACGCCGCGCTAATGGCTGCTGCGCACTCGATACCGGCAATGAAGCCCTACACCTCCATGTGGAAAGGCGGCCTCGGCCACGAAGCCCCGGATTGGCTGGTCCGGCATGGCTGGTCGGTCAACATCCACGACGGCGGCCAGCTTGCCGCCGCCCACGGTCGAGCTGTTCCGGGTGCCGCAGCCAGCGCCTTCCTTATCGCAACCCGGAACAACTGTCCGTAGGACGATCCCCAACTGGTGTTGCCGGCGCTGACCGCTGCGCTCTCGGGAGGGGCGGCTGCGGACTTGCGGGCCAAGAGGTACGCCTGCGGCTCGGTCTCCGGGTCCTCAGGGGCCCGCACCACGCGGGCGTAGACGGCCATGCCGACGGCGTCCAGCTGCTGCGCGAGCTGGTCGGGCTGCATCCGGTAGGCGTCGAGGGAGATGGCATGTCCATACGCCTGCTCGAGGTGCCGGCGCTGTTCGCCCACCTGGAATGCGAGCAGCAACTGCGCGCCGGGAACCAGCACCCGACCGAGCTCAGTAAGGACAGCGGGGACGTCCAACGGCGCGATGTGGATCAGCGAGTACCAGGCGACCACGCCTCCGAAGCTGGCGTCGGGCAGGTCGAGCGCAGTCATCGAACCCTCGACGAAGCACAGCCCGGGCAGTGCCTGCCGAGCCACCGCCAGCATCCCTGGGGACAGGTCGATGCCGACGACATCGAGCCCGAGGTGGTGCAGGTAGCCGGTGATCCGCCCCGTCCCGCACCCCACGTCGGCGACCGGCCCCAGCCGGTCCCGCGCCACCAGCTCGGCGAACGTGCAGAGCACCGCCCGGTCCCAGGACATGCGGGCCAGCGCGCCGTCCAGCACGCGAGCGTAGTCGGAAGCGATGGTGTCGTACGCCGCCCGAGTGACGGTCAGATACTCGGTCTCCAGCATGACCCAAGACTGTGCCAGCGCCGCGCCTACCGACGAGCGGCTTGCGACGCCTGCACCTCGCTGACCCCGAACCCCGCGCTGGACGGTGTCGGGGCCTTCCAGCAGCCCCTCGGTCGCGAACACCGACATCGTCATCCGTGTCGCCACCTCGACCTCGCTACACTGCTAGCCACCAGGCACGAACCTGTGCGGCTTCTCGTCCCGATCATCGTCATTGACGAACTCGATGGCCTCAAACAACATTCGAACGCGGTGGAGCACCGCGGGCTCAGGCGGCGGGCTCTTGCAGGTATTGCAGCCAGGTCGGGTCGAGCTTCTTGGCACTGACGAGCAGCCGCCAGTGCTTGCCCCGAGGAGGGGCGAGGGCGGCGTGTAGCTGCCAGCCGAGTTCGACTATTAGTCGGTCGGCTTTGCGGTGGTTACAGTCGGCGCAACAGGCGACGCAGTTTTCCCACGAGTGCTCGCCGCCGCGACTGCGCGGGACTACGTGGTCGATGGTTTCGGCCTTGACGCCGCAGTAGGCGCAGCGGAAACGGTCCCGATGCATGATCGCAGCGCGAGTCATCGGGATCCGGGCACGGTAGGGCACTCGGACGTAGGTCCGCAGACGGATCACCGACGGTACCTCGATCGACTGGACTGCCGAGTGGAGCACCAGCCCCGACGGGTGCTTTTGCACTACCTCGGCCTTATCGCAGACCAGCAGAACTACGGCGCGGCGCAGGGGCAGCGCCGTCAAGGGCTCATACGTTGCGTTGAGCAGTAGCACCCGCCGCTTGGCCCAGTGTGCCACCGTGTCCTCCACCACCAGCTCGGCCGGTGCGAACCCAACCAGCGGTGACGTTGTTCTGGTCGGCAGCGCAGCGGATCGCGACGCCCGGGCCTGCCGAGAACCGGTGAACCTCCGTTGTCGTTCGGGCACGCACGCACCTCCGTGGATTTGCCTTTAGTCGACCATGCCGAGCTCGCTCGTGCACGTGTTTGCATCCGACCACCCGCCAAGGCCTCGCGAACATCCGCGTCCGGCCGCATTACCGGTCGCACCTACAGCGACTCCCGACCGTGCCGACCTCATCGTTGGCACACGGGACCACCATCCCTGCCCGGACCCGCTTCGAGGGGGAGGACCCCTCGGCGGGGGATCACAGTTCGCCGCACATTCGCCCCAAACTGTCGGCCCGTGATGTGAGAGTGTCGTTGCGGTGAGAGCAATTGGACCTGCTAAGGTCGACGCATTACCGTCGACCTTAGCGAGGGGCCATGACAGCTGAGTACCGGCGAGCACGCCGGCCGCACGGCGAACTGAAGACGGCTATACGGGAATACTTGGCACGCAACGGCGGGGGCCCAAGTTCCACCAGCGAGATTAAGGCAGCGCTCGAACCCGAGCTAGGGAAGGCGCCAGACTCTTCCTACCGCAGCAGCCTTCAAGATGAGCGCTACTTTGAGCGCGTTTCTCGTGGGGTGTTTCAGCTCCGTGACCAGAACTAACACCGCGGTCAACGCTCCCATTGCTGCCGAGCATGACCTGGTTCGCCTGGCGATTGGTCTGGGCGCCACGACCATCGGCGGACCTCTTTCGCCATCGGAGGCTCGTCTGGTCGAGACGGCCGTGGCCTTCAGCGAAGCCCCCGATGACGATCTCGTTGCGGAGACGACACGGCAGGTTCTCGCTGGCGGGGATCCTCTCGGCGATTTGTTCTGCTCCCTACGGACTTCCGAAGTTCGGCGCAATGCGGGTGCGGTATATACCCCACCCGACCTGGTTGACCCGATGGTTCAGTGGGTGCTGGAACAGGAGCCCGCCCGAGTGGTAGACGCCGGTGCGGGAAGTGGTCGGTTCTCCGTGGCCGCCGCCCGCAAGGCCCCTGACCTGCCGTTGGTGGCAGTTGATCTGGACCCGGTGGCAACTCTCATGACTCGGGGCTCACTTGCGGCGCTCGGGGTCACCGGTGCTTCAGTGCTGCAGACTGACTACACCCGCTTTCCCCTCCCGGTCGCCTCAGGGCGGACCGCATTCGTCGGAAACCCTCCGTACGTCCGGCACCACCAGCTGACCCCTGCGATGAAAGCCTGGGCGAAGGAAGCCGCCGCCAAGCTTGGCCACACCGTGAGCGGGCTGGCCGGGCTGCATGCTTACTTCTTCCTTGCCACCGCCGCCGTGGGCCGTCCCGGTGACGTGGGCTGCTTCGTCACTTCGGCCGAGTGGTTAGACGTCAACTACGGCTCGGTCGTCCGACAGCTTCTCCTCGGGGCACTAGGGGGGGAGGCCGTGCATGTCGTTGAGCCTCAGGCCATGCCTTTTGAAGGTACCGCCACCACGGCCGTGGTAGTCAATTTCCGTATCGGCGAACAGCCTGCCTCCGTTCGCTTCCGACCCGTGGAACGCCTCGGCGACCTCGGCGACCTCGGGGCGGCGGGTGATCCTGTCGCTCGGGAGCGCCTCGTAGAGGCCCCGCGCTGGTCTCCCTTTGTCCGCACTCGTCATCAGGTGCCCGATGGATACATTGAACTAGGAGAGCTTTGCCGGGTGCATCGGGGCGCGGTCACCGGGTCGAACGCCACGTGGGTCACGCGGGGCGACGTAAAATTGCCGGAGTCGGTTCTCTTCCCGGCGGTGACGAAAGCACGCGAACTCTTCGAGGCCGGAGCACTTCTCGCCAACACAGCGACCTTGCGGCGAGTGATTGATATCCCTGTGGAACTCGACGAGCTGGAGCCGGACGAGCGCAAACTCGTAGACCGCTTTATTCGACGCGCAAAGAAGGCATCTGTCCATACAGGCTACATCGCCGCTCACCGGCGAGCCTGGTGGTCCGTGGGACTTCGACAACCTGCCCCAATTTTGGCGACATACATGGCACGCCGCCCTCCAGCGTTCGTGATGAATGCCGCCGAGGTACGGCACATCAACATCGCCCACGGGCTCTATCCACGCCAGCCGCTCCCCGAGCACGCCCTGCAGCGCCTATCGCAGTGCCTCCGGCAGTCGATCTCTCTTTCACAAGGACGGACGTACGCCGGCGGCCTCACGAAGTTCGAGCCGAAGGAGATGGAGCGCCTGCCGGTGCCCGACCTCGCTAGCCTCATGTCCCATGAGCCTCTCTCCTCCCCGGTGGTCACCTGAGCAGTTGGAGACCGGACGCCTGAAAGCCATCGAACTGTTCCGCGAACAGCGTATGGCGGAACCGTTGGAGGACTACCTCGAGCACTTCCAGGAGGTCCGCACGACTGTCGAGAACCTTCTCGAGGAAACGGTCGATCTCTCCCGCCTCGTGGAAGAGGCCCCACAAGTGCTCAGCGACCGACAGCTGCAGGAGGCGGTCCGTTATCTGGCGGGACCACCAATCTCGGCCGACGACCTCATGGTGGTGGCCAACGCCAAGCTCTCGGCCTCCGCAATCTCAGCTGATGAGCAGATGGCACGGCGGGTGATCGAGACTGTTCTCCTGGGACTGGACAGGGAGCGGTTCCCTTGGGTGGGTGAGGACCGGGAGCCTACTGAGACTGAGAAAGCTGCCGCCATCATGAGCACAGCCGCGCTGGTAGCCGCACGCCGGGTGATGACCGCTAGGGCGAACGAAGCGAAGGGCGCGCAGGAGCAGAAGGTCAAGGATGCTTTGCAAGAAGCAGGTTTCACCGAGGTCGCTACTCGTGAAATCGCCACGCTGCACAGCGCTCCCACCGCCGGCGAGTTTTGTGGCGAAAGCTTATTCGGCACGCGTAAAGCTGACATCGTTATTCGCCTTTGGGATCATCGGGTCATGGCCCTGGAATGCAAGGTCAGCAACTCAAGTACCAACTCAGTGAAGCGCCTCAACAACGACGCGGCCGTCAAGGCTCGGGTGTGGATCGACGAGTTTGGGACGGCGCAGACCGTGCCGGCGGGGATGCTCGCCGGCGTCTTCAAGCGACACAACCTCGAGCAGGCTCAGGATCACGGGCTTACCCTGTGGTGGTCTCATGATCTCGGCGAGATGTTGAACTGGATCGAACACACAAGACCTTAAGCGCTGTGCGGGACGAACAGCGGCTCGGGCGTTGAAGATGATCGCGCAGCTAATCGCGAACCGGTAGGGGTACTGCTCGTGGGAGTCGACGACAATCTCCAGCTCACTAAGGCCAAGACTCCGCCAGGGCGCACCAGGCCCGCGAGGCGCCCGAGGGCGGGTTGCAGCGGCATGTGATGCAGGCTGCTGACCGCGGTCACGGCGTCATAGCCCTCGTGTTCCAGGGGCAATGCAGGGTCCAGCAGGTCAGCGACCGAGGAGCAGCTCGTCGTCCACGAGTGATGGTTGTGCGGAGCCAAGTGCACGGGCTCCTCCACCGAATGATCGGGCAGCGCTCGGCGGATATCACAAGAGATTGGGTATGAAGACGAATTGAAGCCACGTCGAATCGGCCTCCTCAGACTCGTCGTCCGAACGTTCACGGGGTGGGTCTTGCCGCGGCGGGAGTTCGCGCAGCCTCTCGGCGAGGACGCTCGGATCAAGCGCGATGTCCGTTAGGTCGCGCTTGCCGTCGTGGACGTCGGTGAGGAAGTGGCAGAGACGGTCTGCACCCCGGATCGTCGCCAGCTGGTGATCGGCGGTGGGCATCTCGCGGGGGCTGCCCTTGCGCGCCAGGTTCCGGTCGAGGACACCGGCAGGGATCACCCAGCACCAGTGCGCGAACCACGGCTGGAAGCGGCAGTGGATCTGGGCGCCCTTCACCGTGGGGCTCTTGCCGGCCCAGCGGCGAGACGTCAGACCCCACCTCGGGTTGCGACAGGCGCGACACCTGCCTCTACGGTCGGGATCGTGGTTGCAGGTCCTGATCCAAGGAGAGTCCGGATTGGTCGGCTTGGCGGGGACCACGTACAGGACGGGCAGTCGGTTGCCGACGTACGCGGTGAGCTGCGGGTAGTCGATGGGCGACTTCCATGGCTTCGCCGGGTTTTGGGCCGCGTCAGTCACCGTGCCTTTGCACTCGAAGCTCAGCGCGAGAGCGTCGAGCCCGTGCACGACGTGGTCGACCTCGCCCTTGGTGTTGGTCGGTGACCACACGAGCGCATGGGGCACGAACTGGGCGATCTCGATGGCGAACATCGAGTCGACGGTCCGTTCGGGGATCAGTCGTCGTGGCGTCACGAAACGCTCCGCCAACTGCTGCTGCCGGTCGCGTTCATAGTGGGCACCCTGCCGCTTCCTGCCTTGGCCACCCACGGTGGGCACCGCGCAAAAGGGCCTCGGCAAGCTCGGCGGCGCTGAGGCCGTTAGCCGTCATGACGTGGTGGTCCCCTCGCTGGTGGTGGGTTCAGTGTTTCGTGACGAGTGTGGTGAACCGTTGCCACGGCGGGTCGGCGACAACAATGTCGTCCCGTGGTGCAGCCGTTCGGTGGCGGCGCGTTGCGCGCACCCGATGCTCAGCAGGTGGTCGAACAGTTGATCTTGGGGCAGTTGCTCGGCGGCTTCGGCCAGCGCCATCGCTGCCAGGTGGAACCCGCGGCGGTAGCCGGCAGAGAGCACGGCCGCCGCGTAATGCCCCACCGTTTCCGGGACGGCACCGGCGACCGTGACGGATGACAGTGCTCGGGTGAGGTGGGCGCCGCGGTGCCCACCGGTACGCCCGGACTGGGTGAGCCTGCTCGCGATGCTCGCCGGGTCGTGCGGTGCCCCAATCCCTACCTGGGCGGTGATCACCTCGAACAGCTCTCCGTAGACACCCCGGTCGAAGTCGGTGCTGCGCAACAGGTCGCTCACGTCGCTGGCGGTGTCGGCCGTGCACCACAGCAGCGCGCACAGGCACAGGGCTTCGGCGTCGGTTCGCGGGTCGTCGAGGAGGTCCCCGACCTCGATCGGCTCGTCACCGTCGACCTCGTGCGTGGCGTCCTCATAGGTGCCTTCGGTGCTCATCACCGGCCCCGATCCTGTGCCCACGGTTGGCTCACGGAACACAGGGTGTGCCGCACGAGCGTGAGCAGCGCTGCGGTGGTGGAGTCGTTGGTGGTGTGGAAGGACTCGGGCTCCTCCGCCGCGTCGTCGCGGTAGGCACTCCACCGCCCATCCCTGCTGCGCGTCCCGGCTCCACGCCAGTGAGTCCTGCGCATCGGTGATGAGCAGATGCCGCCCGGGTGCGCACCGCACCTCCAGGGCGGTGCACCCTCCCCCGGTGTGCAGAAAGGTCGTGGGCAGCCCGGCGGCGTCCAGGGCAGCAATCTCGGGGGCGTAGGTGGCGGCACCCACCACCATCACGTGGGCAAACCTGGAGGGCATCACCGTGTTCCCTCCCCTGCTATGGGTGCCCGGTGCACCCCTCCGAGTACCTCACCCTGAGGACCCGGTGTCACCTCGGTCGTCCTCTCCCCCGCCGGTGGGATGAGCACTGTGCGGGGCTTGTGCTGGCAGAAGCAGGCTCGTGCCATCCCCACCCGGCCCGCGCGGGTGTCCTCGCATTCCTCGGCGGCGTGGGGGACCTGGCAGGGTGCGCAGCTGCTCATGGTGTCTCCTTCGGTGCCGGGCGCCGGGATGTGCTCGGCTGGCTTCTTTCATGCAGCGGCGGAGCAGGGTGTTCGCGGTGTCGAGGTCGTCGTGTTGTTGCGCGGTGAGTTGGGTGAGTCGGTCGTTGGTCTCGGCGAGGCCGGCGATGTCGCTGACTCGGCGGCAGGCGGCCGCGGATTGTCCTTGGGTCGTGGATCGGTGGCAGGGTCGTCAGCATGACCGGACCCGGACAAACGTCCCCTGTCGTCGCCGAGCGCGAGGACACCCGCGACGACGGTCCCATGACCGGTGATGAACGCGAGGTCCTCGACCACTGGCTGGAGCTCTACCGTGAGACGGTCCTGCTGAAGATCGCCGGCTTGGACCCGGACCAACTCGCCCGTCGCGCCGTCCCCCCCTCGTCGATGAGCCTGGTCGGGGTGGTCCGGCACCTCACAGAGGTCGAGGCCTACTGGCTGCGGGTGGTCCTCCTGGACGAACAGGGCGTCCCGGACTACTACTGCACCCCGGACAGCCGGGACGGTGACTTCGACGATGTCGACCCAGCAACAGCGACAGCTGATGTCGCCGCCTACCAGGCCGAGCTGGTCACCGTGCGCACCAACACGACGGCCTGGCCCGACCTTGCCGTACCCGTTCGCGGGCGGCGAAGAGGCAAACCGGTCAACCTCCGCTGGATCCTCACCCACCTCATCGAGGAATACGCCCGCCATCTCGGCCACATGGACCTACTCCGCGAGGCCCTCGACGGCTCAACCGGCTACTGATCAAGTCCCGCGGCCCGCAGGCCGATCGGTGACCGGTGACCGATCCTTCTGCGGGCGCTCGCGCCACCCCCACGAACCCTTGGCGCGGCGACGTAGGCGGCGCGTCCTCAGAGGGTGACGGTGCCGCTGATCAGGGTGGTGGTCGCGCCGCCGACCCACAGGCCGTTGTCGACCTTTTCGACATGCACCACCCCGTGCCGGCCGAGCCGGGTGCCCTGCCGGGCGCGGTAGCGCACAGGGGCCCGGCCCGTCTTGATGAGCCACTAGCCCAGGCTGGCGTTGAGGCTGCCGGTGACCGGGTCTTCATAGACGCCGTCGCTGCCGGTGGCGAATGCGCGGACCTAGAACTCCTCTGGGGCACCACCAGGGTGGGCACCGACCACGCCTACCTCCAGACCGCCTAGCACCGCCGCGTCGGGGTCGATCGCGAGGACCGCCTCGGCATTCGGGAACAGCACGGCCACCCAGCCGGGTCCGTTGTCGACCCACTGCGAGGCGACGACGTCGACGGCATCAATCTGCAACCCGCGGATGAGACGCTCCAGCAGCTCGGGTTCGACGTCGCCGCCACCGAACTCGACCGTGACATCGCCGGCTTGTGCGCCCAAGCGAACCCGGCGTTGCTGGCAACCGACGGGGTCGGGCCGGAGGTCGCCTCGACGCTGCCGGTTGCCGCTGGTGACAACTCCGATCGTATGCACTCCGAGGCCGCGTTCGCCGCCCTGTGCGGTGCCAGTCCGGTTGAGGCGTCCTCCGGTAAGACCATCCGTCACCGACTCAACCGCGGCGGCAATCGCGAGGCCAACAACGCCCTGTGGCGCATCGCCATGGTCCGCCTGGCCCACCACCACCCGCCGACCGCGACCTACGTGCGCCGCCGGCGCGAACAAGGTAAAACCGACCGCGAGATCCTGCGATGCCTGAAACGCTACATCGCTCGCGAGATCTTCAATGTCCTCACCAATCCGAACGAGGTTCCTCGCGCCACCGAGCTGCGCCAACATCGGCTCGCCGCAGGGATCTCGCTCACGGCAGCCGCCAACCAACTCGGCACCACCGCGATGCGGCTCTCGCGCCTCGAACGTGGCATCCTGCATGCCGCCGAACTCGCCACCACCTACCAGAACTGGCTCAACGCTCAGCCACCACACCCAGCTTGGCACTGATAGGAGCATCCAGGGCACCGAGCTGGCCCAGCACCGTGAGATCACCATGGCCACCAAAATGGCGATCTACTTCTGCGACCCGCACAGCCCATGGCAGCGGGGGTCCAACGAGAATACTGGGTTGCTGCGCCAATACTTTCCGACCTGTCCGTGCACTCACCCGAGCGGCTACGCGCGGTCGCCGCCGAACTCAACGCCCGGCCACGCAAAACTCTGGCGGCATCACACCCGCACAAGCCATGCAGCGCCTACTGTTGGACCCCGAATCACCCGTCGTTGCGACGACCGCCTGAATTCGCCATCGGCTTGTGGGAGAGGTCGGCGGCTGAGGGAGGTCGCCTGTTGCACTACGTTCGGGTGATGGTCCTGTCGTTGGCGTTGCTTCCCAGCCCGCTGCTCGGCCCGTCGGTGTGGCAGCCAGTGGCCCAGGTCCTTGCCGACCGCGGCTGGCACACCGTGACATGCGCTGCATGCGCGCCGCTGCATACAGGGCAGGACGTTCTCGACGCCTTCCTCGCTGCGCTGCCGATGGACCGAGAGCTCGTCTTGGTACCGCATAGCAATGCTGGCGCGTACGTCCCTGCACTGACCACGCAGCGACGGGTCGTCGCTGCTGTCTTCGTTGACGCCGTACTCCCCCCAGGCTGCGGTCGCGTCCCGCTTGCGCCACCAGCGTTCCTCGACCTCCTACGCGAGAAGGCGGACGGTAGCGGCCTGCTACCTGTGTGGACCAGCTGGTGGGAGGAGGCCGAGGTGGCGGGCTTGTTCCCCGATGCCGGGACGCGCGCACGACTCGAGCGGGAGCAGCAACGGCTTCCGCTGTCCTACTTCGAGGGATCGCTACCGGTCCCAGAAGGCTGGGACGACCGCCCAGGGGCGTACCTGGCCTTCGGTGACACCTACGGCAACGAGCGGGACGAAGCCGAGCGGCGGCGGTGGCCGGTCAGCACACTGCCAGCCGAACACCTTCATCTGCTGAACGACCCCGACCAGGTCGCCACAGAGCTGGTCGACCTGATGAGGCAGCTTGGCATCAGTGCGTCCACGGGCTAGAGCCGCCAGCGAGAGCGTCCCAACTGGCGGATCGGTTAGCGACACACGGCGTGCAGCTCTGGCATGGGTAGCTACTTCTTCGTTGCCGTGGATTTCGGTGTCGTGGCCTTGGCCGGGGCTTTTTTCGCCGTCGTCTTCTTCGGCGCCGCGGTGGTGAGGCTGTCGGCGACCTCCTGCTTGAAGGTAGCGCCTACCTTGAACCCCACGGCCCGGGTGGCGGCCAGCTGCAGCGGCGCCCCGGTCGAGGGGTTGCGGGCGGTGCGCGCATCGCGCTCCCGCGGCTCGAATGTGCCGAACCCGGGGAGCTGAACCTTCTCCCCGGAGGCCACCGCACCCCGTACCTGGATCAGGGTGGCGGTGATCGTGGCCTCGACCTGCGCGCGGGGCAGGTCGGTCGCGGTGGTCACGGCGTCGATCAACTGTCCACGGTTCATGCGTTCCTCCACGGCGGTCAGCGCTCAATTCCGGTGATCGTGGCACGTCGGGGCCAGGGTCGGTGCGGCGACATGCCCGAAGAGCTAGGCCTGGAGTTCCTGGGCGGGTTCGGCGTCGATCAGTTCGAACGCCCGTCGGTAGGGCCGCAGGTCTGCGACGACGCCGGGCTCTGCCCGCGCTTGGCCCAACGGGTCATCGGCGAGCAGACGCACGATGGCGCCCAGGTCGTCGAGCGTGGCTCGTCGCAGCTCGACGACCGAAGAGGCGAGCACTAGGGTCGACAACAGTGTGCTCACGCCGACAGTCTCCCCGTTACTGCCACGCTGCCAGGGCGAGCGGTGGCCACCGACATCGCGATCTTCTTCTGCGACCCGCACAGCCCCTGGCAACGCGGCACGAACGAGAACAACGGCCTGCTGCGCCAGTACTTCACCAAGGTCACCGACCTCTCGGTCTACACCGCCGACTACCTCGACACCGTCGCTGCCGAACTCAACGACAGACCCCGGCGACTAGAGTTCGCCAAACCGATCGAGAAGATCGGACCACTACTGTTGCGATGCCCGCCAGGATCCGCCGATCGTCCTACGGACGGTCAGACCTGCACAAGCGACCAAGCGCAGCGCGGCTCGGGGCCGGGGAAACTCTGGGCAAGTTCATCGGGCCCTGCCGGGCAGCTTGGGCGGAAAGGAATGAAAGACATGCATTGCATGTGTTAGCTGCCGATGGGCCGGCCGGTGCGGAAGGCGGCGGGAGTGGGGAATGGCTGGCCGTCGTTGAACTGGTGTTCCAGCTCAGCCACTTTGCTGTTGACGGCTTGGGTGATGAGGTCGGCGAGGCTGCGGCATCCTCCCGGCTGCCCTGCCGTGGCCATCACGGCGGCCTTAGCCGCGCCGAGGGTGGAGCGCGGTACCCGGGTGGAGAACGACTCTTTCATGTCCTGCTCACTGGTCGGCCTGGGCTCGGCTGCCGGCCCGGACGAGGGAGCCGGCTCCGCGGGGGTCGTCGGGTCTGCGCCGGGCATGAGTCCCTCGACGGCGGGCAGTAGCCGGCGCCCGACGTCGGACGTGGCGCCGGGGCGCTGGCGGGCTGGCTTGGTCATCGGGGCCCCTCTTTCATCTGCTGCTCTAGCCGGGCGGCGAGCTGGGCGAATACGTCGGCTACTTCCCGGGCGGCTGGCCCGTTCATGGTCTGGATGGGCACGGCGGCCGCGGCGGCGTCTTTGAGGATGGTTCGTTCGGGGATAGACGGCTCCCAGAGCACGTCGATGAACTGGTCGCGGATGCCGTCGAGCTGGTAGGCGTGCTCTCCCAAATTGGCTCTCAGGCGGGACACGATGACGCCGACGAGTGCGAGGCTGGGGTTGGTGAGGTCGTCGCGGTAGGCGGTGATGAAGTCTCGGTAGCGGGTCGCGCCCTCCACCGAGTCATATTCGGCCTCGACAACGCAGAGCGCGTGATCGGCGGCGGCCAGGCCGAGGTGGGTGAGGTGACCGAGACTCGGCGGTAGGTCGATGAGCACGACGTCGTAGTAGGCCGGCACTCCGGTCAAAGCCTTCGCCAGCCGGCGGACAGCGCCGACTTGGCCGGCCTCACTGATGCGCTGCTCCAGGTCCCACCGGCTGGGGATGAGATCGACCAATTCTCCTATCGGGCCTGCCCACGACGACCCGATGATGGCCTCGGCCGCGACGCCCTCCTCACCAGACTTGACGACTTCCGACACCGTGGCCACGGGCTCGGCCGCGGACCACCGGAAGCCGAGCCGACGTGAGGCGTTGGCCTGTGGGTCGAGGTCGACGACGAGCACCCGCCGACCGCAGCCAGCCAACGCTGCGGCGAGCTGCACCGTGACGGTCGTCTTGCCCGGCCCACCCTTGTTGTTGCCGATGGCGAACACACTCATCAGTCGTCCCCTTCAATGATGGTCACACTTCCATTGTATTGCATGAAACACTTTCATTACAAGCATGAATTGAAAGCATACTTTGGATGCCAGGCGCGAAGCGCCTGCCGCTGCCGTTCCCCACCGCCGGGAAGCGTTCGGTGGGGTGTTCTCCTCGTCGGCTGGTGCCGTCTGGACCTAGGGTGGCTGGTGAGCCAAGCAACGTTTCACCGCACCGGGTGCTCGATCGAGGTAGGCATCTGCCGGTCGCAGCGCCGCCTTTGTCGCTCGGGCGACCTGCTCCCATCTACCCCTAGCCGGTGTTAGGGGTAGATGGTTGTCACGGTGTCTGCGCAGGTCAACGGGCGCTTTCGTCGTTGTTGTCGGTGCTGGTGTCGAGGTGGTTGAGGATGGTCCGGGCGGCGGTGGTGACGGCCCCGGCGGCGGCCCGGACAGTGGTGGCGGCGCCGTGAGCTATCAACAACCGCACCCACTCCGGTGGTAGCCGCTGCCCGGTGTGCGCACGGAAGGCGGACGCGGGGAAACCCCGGCCACGGCGGACAGGAAAGGCGTGAGGTCGCGACGGCGCCTCGCTGTTCGGTGGCCACGGTGTTCAGCGGTGGCGACCGTCCGAGTCGTCCATGTCCTGGCCGTGCGAGCGTTGGATGACCGGGGGCGGCGGAAGCGTGTCGAGGGGGGTGAATTCGACCAGGATGAGTTGGGGCACACCATTGGGGCTGGGCAGGGGGGTGCCGCGGCAGTTCACCACGGTCCACCCGCCGTCGGTGCGGCGCAGGCGCACGTTGGGGACGTCGATCTGCGACGCACCGCCGCGGACCTTTTGGTAAGCCTGGAAGACGCGCACCATGTCATCGGGGTGCGCGGCGTTGCGGTCGTCGACGACGCCCACCCACTGGATGTCGGGCATGGGGTCGGTGAGCCAGGTGACCACCCGGGAGGTGTTGAGGTCGAGCACCGCGGCAGCGGTGCGGGTCGCTTGGTTGGTGAGGGTGTTGAGGGTATGGGTAAGGGGCGAGGTCGAGGGGGCCGGGCTCGTCGCGGTGACATCGTGGGCAAGCCCACGGCAGGCATCGTGGTGGGGAGCGGGCATGCTGCGCATCACCATGCGGATGGTGCGCAGTTGGCCGTGCCGCTTGAAGCTGGCGGTGCAATCCCAATGATCGTCGGAAGCTGGTGCGAGTGCCTTGACGAGGAAGGGCAGCAGCGGATCGATGTCGGTGACGCCGCGCAGCGCCAGCGGTGCGGTCAACCGGCGGTGCGTGAGGACCGGGGGTTCGTCGTAGCGCCCGGCCGATTGGGTGTTGAGCTCGATGCGGTGTGAGCGGGCCGACCACTCGATGGCAGCCACTGGGGCGGCGGGTCCTGGCGTGTCGGTGTCGGCGTCGCCGACCCAGAGTTGCACCGCATGGACCGCGCCGGAGAAGCTCACCACGGGGCGGGCGAGGACGCGAGCACGCTGTCCTCGCCATCGTGGGAGAACCCGGTCCACGGGTTCGGCGGATTCGCGGACGGTGCTCACCACCGAGCGGACCTCGTCGGCGACCAGGCGGTTGCGGACGTTGCGGAAGTTGCGCAGCGGCACCCACGCTTTGGGGTGCCCGTCCACGGCGATGACGGTGGGCGCCGCCGTGGGGGTCAAGGTTTCCACGACCAGCTCCAGCGGCGGTCCGCCCGGCGCAGTGTGCGTCATCGCTGGTCCTCCCCTATTTCGCTCATCGTAACGGCGCACGCACGCACAGTGTCCGGCCGTGGCACTTCAGCTCGGCCGCCTCGTTGGTTGAGCACGGCCTGCACGGCGGCGCGGCCGGGTCCGGTGAGCGCGTCGCGCCCGGTGGCGCGCTGCCGGCCTGCCGCGGCCCGGTCGGCAGGCTGCCGGTCGAGCCGGTGCGCCGCGGCGGCGGCGTCTTCGGCGTCGCGGGCGTCCTCCAGGGCGCAGGGCCGGTCGGCGAGGTCGACCCGGTTCAGCAGCCAGGACAGGTAGCCGATGGGGTTGCGGGGGTGGGTGAAGACCCGTGACCCGCTGAGTGCGTGGTTGTCCAGGAGCTTGTTCAGGTCCCGCGCCGTCCAGTCGTGGGCGGCGGGCAGGGTCAGCAGCGCCGCCCACGTGGTGGGGGTCTTGAACCGTGCCCAGGCCGGTGCATCGGGTTCCTGGCGCCATCGGGTGGCCAGCAACAGCCCCCGTGCATCGATCGCTGCCCGCCGCCGGGCCGGTCTGCCTTCCGTTTTCTGAGCTGGGCGCGGAGCGCCTCGATGTTCGCGTTCTTTGCGCGTAGAAACCACGCTCTCTCCGAGAGGTGGCGTAGAAACCACGCTCTCTCCGAGAGGTGGAGTAGGAACAAGACCACTACGTGGAGGGGTGCCATCTGGTGTCTGCCCTGCAGCGACGCACACCAAGTTGTCCACAGGGTGGGTGCTGGTGTGGTGCAGGGCGTACACCGCGGTCCAGCCGCGGCCTTTGTCGCCGCGTTCGGCGGAGTCCAGCCGCTCTGGGAGGGTTCGTTGGCGGCCTTCCTGGACTTCGGTGGCGAGACCGACCAGACGCAGGAAGGTGCGGGCCCGGGTGATGGTGCGTTCGCCGAGTCCGGTGGCCTCGGTCATGCAGCGCTCGGCCCCGGTTTTGCCGAGCAGGGGCCCGCTGTTGCGGCCGGTGTGAAAGTCGGCCGCGGCGGCGTGGGCGGCGGCCACCGCCAGGACGGCACGCAGTGAGATACCACCGCCCGTTGTGGCGACGAGCTGGTACCGGACCAGCAGGTAGTGCCTGCGGTAGACCTGTTCGACGTGCTGGAGCCAGCGGGTGGCCGACCACCAACACGGCACCCGCGCATACGCACCCGTTGGCACTGGGCGACGTAGCAACGGCCGTGGCGGCAAGGGCCCGCTGGCATCGCGACGGCCCGGCGGACGAGAGCCAGCGGCAGCGCCACGTGGTGGTCGTTGCGCCCGGTCAGCGACACGCGGGGGTTCGGTTTGATCCAGATATGGACTGGTTTCAGGGTATGAGCTACCCTCAGACAAGGCGAGCAAGCCAAGTCCCTTCGGGGAAGAGCACCAAGTCAGCGAGCTTCCAACTCGTCGGCCCTAGCTGGATCCGAACCCGCCCCTGCAAGGGCGGGTTTTCGGCGTTCTAGGGACTACCAGGTGCAAATGTGCAGTTATCAGAATGCGGCTGATCAGCCGCGGTGCATCACGCCGTCAGTGGCAAGACCTCCTGGAGTTCGCGTACGAGGTCTGGGCGGCCCGCTTCCTGGCAGATAATGTCTGCCAGGAACTGCGACACGGACTTGCAGCCGCGCTGATGGGCTAGGCGTTCCACGTCGACGTCTACTGGAACGCGAACCTTGTAGTGGCGGCGCGGGCCTTTGCTTGGCATCGGCATCAGTGGTCCTCCTAGCGGTGTTGTCCCCGTACCCGGTCCCATCCTGGCGCAAACAGGGCCACTTTGAGGTCAACGACACGCGTAACGGAAAGAACTGGATAGTTTGGAGGGGGGATTAACGAGACTTCAGGCGACTGATTCGCGCGCGCCGGGACCTGTTCCAGGCGCCGGCGAGGAGGTCCACATCGACGTCTAGCGCGTCTGCGATCGAGCGAAGCTGAGCGTTGTTAGGCTCCCGGTGCCCGAGTTCGATTGCGCCCAGCACTCCAGCAGGGAGACCAGCTGCATCAGCTAGATCTTCCTGATTGAGTCCAGCTTGGAACCGTAGGTCGGCTACGCGGAGGTCGTCCTCTTTGACTGGTGCGAGGTCGGCTATCTGAACTTCGAGGGCTTCTGCGACAGCCTTGAGGGTGCGTGGCGACGGCCGCGAGCGGCCCGTCTCCCACGCGTTGATTGTCGTGGCGCTGATTCCCGAGAGCGTGGAGACCTCCGAGAGTGAGTAGCGCTTCAGGCTCCGATAGCGCCGGAGCGCTGCGGGGCTGAAGCCCCGGATGCCCGCTCTGCCCACTGGTACCCCGTCCGTCAGATCGTGCTCGGCCTCAAGCATCTTGCCCACTCTCTGGGGTGTCTGCGGTACCTTTGTATAGTTATTATGGAGGGGCACTATGGACGTGTACGCGTCCAGCGCCTAGCGTAAGTCCATCACCGCCCCGGGGAGTCAGGTTTGCCGCTGAAGATGGGGGAGAGGTTGTTGAACAGAAAACAGTTGACGCTCTTCGCGCGAGCGTCCTACTGTTCGTGTGCCGCTCACCACTCGTGGTGGGTGCTCGGGTCCCTTGAGTCTGCGGGGATCGCGACGCGGATAGTGCCAGATCGCCTCCTTGGTGAGGCGTGTCTTCTGCCGCGGCCGAATGAGGTGTTCAGGTTGTCCCATGGGTTCCTTTTTTTGCTGCGTGCTGCAAGCATCTGGCGCCGGCCGGTCGCCGCTGCGGTAACCGGATGCCCAGCGGTGACCGTGCCGGATCCGGGGCAGCTCGCTACAAGGGTCGTCGTGCGGTGACGGGCAGCAAGGCGGCCGTCGCGCTGCTCGCGCTGGCGTTCGTGGTGCCGCTGCTCATGATTGTGATGGTGGTGGGCGGCTCCGCGCCGCCGTGTGATCAGCAGGGCGCGGGCGGTTCGGGTGGCGGTCCGGGCACCGGTGCGTTGGCCGCGGGAGGTATCCCCGTGGCGTTTGTGCCGCTGATCCAGAAGGCGGGCGCGCTGGACGCGGCGTTTCCGGCCCCGGTGCTGGCCGCCCAGATTCAGCAGGAGTCCGGCTTTCGCGCCTCCGCGGTGTCCTCCACCGGGGCGATGGGGTACTCCCAATTTGAACCGCAGACCTGGGGTTCTTACGGTAAGGACACGACAGGTAAGGGTTCCGCCGATCCGAACAACTTCTCCGACGCGGTGGATGCGCAGGCCCGCTACGACCATGATCTGGCGAACCAGGTGCGCGCCGCGCAGGCCGCGGGCAAGATCCACTCCACCGCGAGCGTGACCGAGATGGCCCTGGGTGGCTACAACGCCGGGATCGGCGCTGTGCTCGCCGCGGGTGGGGTGCCGGGCAACGCTCAAACCTCGGCGTACGTCCCGGCGATCATGAGCATGGCCCAGGGCAAGTTCTCCCAAGCGGGCACGACCGCTGCCGCGGCCCCCGGCGCACCGGCACCGGGGGCAGCCCCCGCCGCGCCAGCGGCCGGGGCTGGGGTGTCGGCGTCGGGAGGTTGCGCAAGCCCGGGGCAGGTCCAGGTGCTGGCCCCCACAGTCGGTGGCGCGGTGGGTGGCGCGGTGGGTGGCCCGACGCAGCAGAGGGTGGTCGACGCGGCGAAGACGCAGCGCGGTTTGCCCTACATCTGGGGGGGTGGCGGCACCAACGGCCCAACTGGTGGAGGTTTCGACTGTAGCGGACTCACCCAGTACGCCTTCGCGAAGGTGGGGGTGAGCCTGCCGCGGGTCGCGCAGGACCAGTACACGGCCACCGCGAGCAAACGACTCCCCGGCGGGTACAACCCGGGCTCCTACCAGGCCGGGGACCTGCTGTTCTGGGGCACCGCCAGCAACGTTCACCACGTCGCGATCGCCATGGGTAACGGGCAGATGATCCACGCCTCCACGTTCGGCCAACCCCTGGCCACCGCACCGATTTACCAAGAGGACTTTTTCGCGGCTACTCGACCGCTCGGTACGACAGGAGCACCGCAATGACCACCACGATCCAAGCTGATGGCCCGCTGTACGTCGGTCCCTCGTACGCGAACACCCCCACCACCGTGCTGCACGTGCTGATGGTGGTGGTGTTCGTGCTGTCCGGTCTGGCCGCGATGGTCGCCGTGGCCGTGGTGGCGTTCTACGGCGGCCGTGGGTGCGGGCCGTCCCGGGCGTCGGTGGTGGCGCCGCTGGCGATGGTGGTGTTCTTCGTGACGGGTGCCGCGACCGTTGCGTGGGCGGCGGCGGGCCCGGACATGGGCCTGCTCACCCTGCTCGCCGCGACGGGGCTCGTGGTCGTCGTGGGGTGGTTCATCACGCGGCGGGAGCGGCTGTGGTGGGCCGCCTACTCCGCCGCGTCCCGTCATGGTGCGGACGGTGCACCGCAATGAGGAGGACGGCAATGCGCCAGATCGGTAAGACAGTGCTCGGCGCGACGGTGGTGGCGGTGTGCGCAGGGTGCAGCACACCCTCCGCACCACCACCACCACCACCACCACCACCGGCACCGGCCTCGTCAGCGCCGCCGAGTGCGGTAACCCCGGCGACCGCGTTGCCCCCCTCGCCTGGCGGTGGTGCACCGGCGACGGTGCCCCCCGGTGCGTCAGGGACCCCCCGGGGAGCCGGACCGGGCATCAACCAGGTCAACGGTGCCGATGCCAGCGCGGTGGGGGAAGCCTTCTCCACGGCCACGTTCACCTACGACAGCCTGATCGACACGTCTCCCGCGGATGGGCAGCGCCGCTCCGCGGACTTCGCGACACCCGCCTTCGCCACCCAACTGCGCCAGCCGCTGATGCAGGGGGGCGGTGCGTTGTGGAACGAGATGGCCGCCCACCGCGGCTACACCACCGTCGCCCTGGCCCAAGACCACGACGATGGCCGCCCACCGGACACTGCGACGAGCGCGGTCCGGGGATGGACGGTCACCGCGACGGGGCACGCCGCCGATGGGTGGAGCGCCCCGATGAGCTCGGTGGTGATGTTCGTGTCGATGACCCGCGGGACCCCCACCAGCTGGTGGCAGGTCTCCAGCCTGCGGATTCCGGCGGCCAACTGATGACGGAACCGAACGTGATGCGGGCCCCGGTGGTGGGTGCGGTGGGCGGTGGTGTCGGGGCCACCGTCCTGGCGGCGCTGTTGGAGTGCCCCGATGTCGGTGTGGTGGCCGGCGACGGTTCGCAGCCCGTGGATGTGCTGGTGTGCCGGTCCACCGCGCACTCGGTGCGGGACGCGATCGCGGTGGCCGCTCGGATGGGTGCTGCCCCGGTGCTCGCGGTGGTCGCGGACTGCTCGCACAGCCCGCCCTCCGCGGTGCGCCACCGCCTGCGGATGGCCGGGCCGAACCTGACGGGCATCGTCGCGGTGCCGTGGTGGGACTGGCTGCGAGAGACCGATGATCCCGCCGGGCACACCACCACCCTCGCCGCCGGTGTGCCCGGGCGCTCCAAGACAGGCAAGTCGGTGCTCGCCATCCGCGATCAACTCGTCGCCGCGGTCACCCCGCTGCTCAGCGCTCCGTTACCGAGCGCCCCGGCGGTGCCGCCCGACGAGCAATCGCCACCGGCCACACCCCAAGCGCATGTCTCCTGACCGAGGAAAGGACCGCTCACCATGTCGATGCTGGTCGCCCTGAAATGGCTGCTGGGGGTGGCCGCGATGGTGTGCATCGTGGCGACGGTGCCCGCGCTGCTGTACGCGAGGAGAGGCCTCCGAGGTGTGCCGCCGCTGTTCCTCGTCGCGGCGCTGAACGCGGGGATGGCCGTGCTGCTGTCCGCGGCGGGGTCCTGACGTGCCCAGCCAACAAGCACGCTCACCACCGGCCGCGCCGGGGGGACAGGTCGTTTGTGCACCTCTGCTAATCCACCGAAAGGATTCACCATGTCTGTGTTGCTGCACTCCTTCGATGCGTTGAGTTCAACGATCCTTTACGCGGCGCCGCCGAATCCGCCGGCGCAGGCTCCCCCCGGCCTCGACACCTTCACCACGAAGGTGCTCGGGTGGTTGAAGTGGGGTACCGGCATCGCCGCGATGGGTGGCCTGCTGGCCGTGGCGGTGATGATGGGCGTCGGTATCCGCGGTCGTTCGGACACCGCGAAGAACGCCATGTCCCACGCCCCGTGGGTGTTCGGCGCCGCGGCCCTCGCCGGGTCCGCGTCGGTGTTGATCGGCGCTGTCGGCGGCTGATCGAGCACGTCCCCGATGTATCCAGCACCCACCCCCATTGGAGAGGAACCCCACGATGACTGGTTTCACGACGAAGCAGTACACAGATCGGCGGCGCCCACCGTGGCTGTGGCCGGTAGTGGCTCTTGCCGCGGTGGTCGTGGTCGCCGTCGTCGTGGGGTTCTCCCTCAGTGGCGGTGGCGGCCCCCCTGCTGCCCAGCAACCCGGACCGGCCCCGACCTCGGCCCCCCCGGCCGGGCCGGTAGGGGGTGGCGACAGTGGAGGCACGCACCAGCCCAGCGATCCGAACTACTTGACTGCGGCCCCGGCGGGGCTCCGCTTCCAAGACGTGGGTGGGTTGACGCTGCCGTTCTCCCCGGTCGACGGGCCACTCCGCATCAACGGTCCGATCGCGGCCGGTTACTCGCACACCCCACAGGGCGCGGTTGTCGCGATGATGCAACTGCTTCCGCGCATTGGCTTCGGTCCGGACTATCGGCAGGTCGTTGCGGAACAAGTGGTGGCGGATCAAGCGGGTAAGGACAAGTTGATTGCCTACCGAACAACCCGGCCGCAAGACAGTCCGGCGCAGCTCGCCGCCGAGTTAGCTCCCCCTGTCGGGTTTCGTGTTGAAAGCTATACGGCGGACCGAGCCACCATCGTATTACTGAACCATCCAGGTGCCGACGCAGGTGGGTTTACCGGCGCTCGGGCAGCGATTGTTTGGTCGGGCGGTGACTGGAAGTGGCCGGACAACTCGAACAGCATGTCGTTTTCGGTGCCGGATACCACCGGATACACCCTATTTTAAAGACACTTCTCATCGACCATTCTACCGTCCATTTAGCGAGGGATGAAACCTAATGCCATCAGGTGCATCAGGGGCGTGCGATGCCGTAGGCAACGCCGTCCCCCTTATGGGCTCTGCACTTTCTACTGGTTGCAAGGTGGTGACTGATCCTGTGGGGACGGTGGGGTCGGCGACGAAGGCGGCGGTGGGTGCTGCGGCGAGCTCGGTGTTTGGGCAGTTCGCGGAGTCGGTGGGTCAGTCGGCGGGGGATTTGTTGCGGACGTCGATGACGTGGTGGGTGAAGACGGATTCGATCAACATCGACCCGGCCGCGATCGTGTCCACGCAGCGGCCCCTGCAGGGGGTGTTCGAGCTGATCATGATGGCCGGGGTGCTGGGTACGGCCATTGTGATGGCGTTGTCCCGGCGTGGGCAGCCGCTGGCGGAGCTGGTGATGGGTGCGGTGAAGTACGTCGCGATTTCGTCGTTGAGTTTGACGGTGCTGTCCCTCGCGCTGTCCGCGGGTGATGACATCTCCAAGCAGTTGGTGCAGAACGGGTCCAACCAGTTCGGTGACAGCTTGGCGAAGTTGCTGGGGACGGCGACTCTGACGAACCCGGCGACGGTGTTGCTGTTGGGTATTTTGACGTTCTTGCTGGCGTTGATCCAGTGGGTGTTCGGGTTCATCCGCCAGGCCGGGATCTTGGTGTTGGCGTCGTTGATTGCTATTGCCGCTGCGGGGCAGTTGTCCACGTGGGGTCGGCAGTGGTTCCCGCGGATCGCTTCGGCGTTGGTGGCCCTGGTGTTGTACAAGCCGATCGCGGCGATGATCTACAGCGTCGGGTTCAAGTTCATGGGCCACGGCAAGGACCTGTCGACCACGGTCATCGGGGTGATGGTGATCGCGTTGGCGGTGATCGCGTTGCCCGCGATGATGAAGTTCTTCTCGTTCGTGGGTGGATCGGTCGGTGCCGGTGGGGGTGGCAGTGCCCTGGCGTTGGCGGGTGGCGCGTTGGGCGGTGGGGCTGCCCTGTCCCAGTTCGGTGGCGGCGGTGGCGGCTCGGGTGCGGGGAGCACCGCAACCTCGCAGGCCACCTACATGGAGACCACCGGTCCCGGCACCGGAGTGACCGACACCCCACCGGGCCCCGGCGGCACCGGTGGCGATCCCGGTGGTGGTGGTGGTGGTGAAGTACCGCCATCCGGCTTGGACGACGGCGGCGGTGGTGGTAGCGGTAGCGGTACCGAGGCCACCGTTGACGGTGGCGAAGGTAGCGCCGGTGCCACGGGCGGGATGAAGCCGCCTACCCCCGGTGGCGGTGATGCCGCGGTTGGTGGTGACGCCGCCGCCGGTGGTGGTGCTGCGGCGGCTGCGGGTCCGGTGGGGGCGGGGATCGTCGCGGCGGGTGCGGCCGCGGGCATGGTTCAAGACGGCGCAGCGTCGGGCGCCGCGGCGATGACCGGGGGTGGAACGCAGCCCCCAGCCGGCGGTGAGTCCAGCAGTGAGGTGGGGGCGGGTGGCGCCGACGTGGGAGGCGCGGTCAGCGGCGGAGAGACCGGGGGCGCACCTGGGGGTGTTGGTGCCAGCGAGGCCGCAGCGCCCGTCGAGTCCGGGCCCGCGGCGCCCAACGGTCAGGTCAGCGGAGGCAGCGCCGACGTGGGAGGCGCGGTCAGCGGCGGAGAGACCGGGGGCGCACCTGGGGGTGTTGGTGCCACCGAGGCCGCAGCGCCCGTCGAGTCCGGGCCCGCGGCGCCCAACGGTCAGGTCAGCGGAGGCAGCGCCGACGTGGGAGGCGCGGTCAGCGGCGGAGAGACCGGGGGCGCAGCTGGGGGTGCCGCCGCCGGTGGTGGTGCTGCCGCGGCTGCGGGTCCGGTGGGTGCCGGGATCGCGGCGGCGTCGGCGGGGATGGACGTGGTGAGCGGCGCGGCGGAGTCCGCGTCGGGGGCGATGACCGGCGAGGACAACACCTCTGAGGAGGGCAGCAGTGATGAGCAATAACAACGATGTGCGCGGTTATGCCGGGTTCCGTTTGGCGACAGGGTTCGGGCTGGGTCGGTTCACCGGCCGCCAGGCCGCGTTGGTGGCGGGCACGTTGGGGGTGGTGGTGGCCACCCTGAACTTCTCGTTCTTCGCGGCGCTGTACATGGCGGCGGTCGCGGTCCCGGTGCTCGGTGTGGGCGTCGTCCCGTTCGGGTCGGCGCGGCGCACCGTGGCGCAGCGGGTCGGCTGGTTCGGCCGTGCTCACGCCGCCCACTCGCGCAACCAGGATGCGGTGGCCTCGGGGCCGCTGATGCAAATACCGCGGGGCCACGACCTGCCCGGGGTGCTGGCTCCGTTGCTGCCCCTGGAGGTGGAGGACGGGCGGGGCGGCACGCAGTGCCTGGTGTGGAACCGGCGCACCGGCATCCTGTCGGCGGTCCTGTTGGTGTCCCCGGTGGGGATCACCCTGGCCGACGCCGAGGACGCCAACTCCTGGGTCACCACGCTGGGCGGGTGGATGGCTGATCTGGGGTACAAGCCGATGATCTCCAGCGTCTCCTTCAACGTGGAGTCCTCCCCGACCGGGGGCGTCAACCAACGCGCTTACACCCTGGGGCGGATCGACCCCCATGCCCCGAAGGTGTCCCGGCAGATCATGCACGAGCTGGTCGCGGGGCAGCCGACGTCGACCGCGGAGGTCGTCACCACGGTGACGATCAACTTCGACCTGTCCCACGCCAACCCGCGCCCGGCGGATCTGCTCTCCGGTGCGGCGGAGGTGGTGCGCTGGTTGCCGGGCATCGAGTCGTCACTCACGGCGGCCGGGGCCACCGTGGTGGGTCGGGCCAGCACGCCGTGGTTGATCCGCCGGATTCGTTCCGCGTTCGACCCGGCGGTGCGGGTGGCCATGTCTGATGCCGAGGACGCCGAGGTCAGCGAGTGGGGCCAGGCCGGTCCGCTGCGCGCGGAAGCCGACTGGGAGGTCTACCGCCACGACTCCGGGTTCTCGGTGTCCTGGGTGATGGCCGCCGCCCCCTCCGGGGTGGTGCGCCACCGGGTGCTGATGCCCCTGACGGCGCCCGGGCCCTACTCACGCCGGTTCTGCATGGTCTACAAACCGTTCTTGGCCTCCCAAGCCGCGGAGCAGGTGGAACGGGAGATCAACGCCGGCTCGTTGCGCTCGGCGTGGGCGAAAAAGACGAAGAAGGACGAGACCCAACGGGATCGGGACGACCGGGCCAAGGCCCGCCAAGCGGCGCGGGAGGAGTCGTTGGGCGCCGGGGTGGGCCGGTTCACGATGTACCTGACGACGACGGTGCGCTCCGAGGCCACCTTGGCGGCCGCGGTCGCCGACGCGGAGGAACGCGCCGCGCAGACCAAGATCCGCTTCCGCCGCGCCCGCGGCGCCCAGCCCGCGGCGTTCGCCGTGGGCCTGGGACTGGGCATCGATCCAACCAGCGCCCTGTCCCGGCGCGCGCACGAGAGGTGGAACGCATGACCCTGACCCCGATCCGCGAACCGGACACGACCGGAGGTCGCGACGATGCCCGCGACACGGACACGGCGGGGAAGGCGGGGGCGCAGCGTCGTACCCCGCCGCGGGCCCGGACCAGTTCCGACCCGTGGCTGTACCGGCTGATCGAACGGTTCCGCCGCGACGAGCCTGGTGGTCTCGACCGGTGGGCGGAGGCGTCGGTGACCGATCGGTTCACCGACCAAGAGGAAGGGGTGCCCGCCCCGCGTCCCGACCCCTACCGGGGTTTCGACGTACCGGCGGAGGTCCCCCCGGCGCGCGGAAACCACCACGCGTTCGGGGGGTACGCCGCCAACGTCGATGCCGGCGCCCTGTGGCAGGGCACGACCGCGCAGATCTGTGGGCTGTTCCCCTTCGCCTCGGCCTCGGGCGCCCGGGTGCGGGGGGTGCCCTTCGGGCGGCATCTGCACACCGCCGAACCCATCGGGCTGGACCCCGCGCAGTGGCTGGTGGACGGTCTGGTCACCAACACCGGCATCTGGGTGCAGGGCCAACCCGGTGTCGGGAAGTCCACCGCCGCGAAACGGCTGCTGGTGGGGCTGGTCGCGTTCGGATTCGCCGGCATCATTCCCGGCGACATCAAGGACGAGTACTCCGAGATCGTGGCCCGCATGGGTGGGCAGGTGTTCCGCATCGGCCGCGGCCTGGACTCACTGAACCCCCTGGACCTGGGTCCCATGCGGGCGGTCATCGCCTCCTCGGTGGGCGCCCAGCGCGACCAACTCATCGCCCAGGCGCGCGGGCGCCGCCTGGACCTGCTCGAATCGTTGGTGACCATCGTCGGTGGCCCCGCCCTGGGCGCGACGGAGCGGTTGTACCTGGCCCGCGCGGTGGACGTTGCCTCGGCGGGACACACCCGGGCCGGGGAGAAAGACCCCACGATCCCCGACGTGCTCCGGGTCATGGAGCAGGGACCCGAGGAGTTGCGCCGCACCATGGAGGCCTACGAGGACACCGCCTACCGGCGGGAGACCCGCGATTTCCGCAACACCGTGGACCTGTTGTGCTCCGGGCCGATCAAGGGCATGTTCGACCGCCCCTCCTCCTTCGCCATCGACCGGGACACCCCGGCGCTGTCGTTGTCGCTGAAGGCCATCGAGGACGACGGGGACGACGTGGTGGCCTCGGCGATGATGTGTTCCTGGGCGTGGTCGGCGGCGGTCATCGAAGGCCAAGCCGCCTCCGGGCACCGCAAGAACGTCATCCAGATCCAGGACGAGCTGTGGCGCGCGTTGCGCGCCGCACCAGGCCTGGTGGAACGCTCCGACCGGATCACCCGCCTCAACCGGCACCGCGGGGTCGTCTCGGTGCAGTCCACCCACTCCATCACCGACCTGGAAGCACTGCCCACCGAAGCAGACCGGGCCAAAGCCAAGGGCATGGCCGCCCGCAACGGCGTGAAGCTGCTCGGCGGGATGGACAACGCCGAGATGACCCGGCTGCACGAGATCGCCCCCTTCACCAGCCAGGAACGGGCGTTGGTGACGTCCTGGGCCGCGCCCCCCACCTGGGTGCCCGGCCAGCGCCACCCCGGGCGCGGGAAATACCTCATCAAGTCCGGCGGTCGGATGGGGCTGCCGGTGTCGGTGACCCTCTCGGCCACCGAACTCGCCCTGTATGACACCGACTCCGCGTGGTCGGACGTGGCCGCCCTCAGCGGCAACGGCCCCGACCACCCGCCCGCCGTTGCAGCGGTATCAGCGATGGGCGGGAGGCGTCGTGATGGACACGACGATGCAGGCGGCACTGCTGAGCGGGGAGCGCACCTGGGCGGACGGCGCCGTGGTGCGGGGGAAGGCGCGGCAGCTGGCACGGATGCGGCAGTGGCTGGCGGGGGGTCGAGGAGCCGTTGAGGGTGGCCGACACCCACGACTACGTGCCGCTGGGTGCGTTGCTGTGGCCCGGGATGACGGCACCACACACGAGCAGGACATACCGATGAGGAAACCAACCCCTTCACGAGAGGTAGACGTGTGATGACCGACAACAGCAGTGAGCGGGCCACCCGGATCGTGGGTGTCACCGATACGGCCGGCGCGCTGATCGCACTCCCGCGCAGCACCGTGAGCGAGGCCAACCGCGGGTGGGGGCGGGCACGGTGAGCGCACCGCTGTGGGTGAGCTACGCGCTGTGGGCGGTGATGGAGGTACTGCTGCTCACCGGGCTGGGGTTGAGCTGCACCGCGCTGATCGCCGGACTGCGCGGCAACGACCGACCAAACGTGGATGCGGTGGTTCGTGACCGGCGCCTGCGCGCCGGATTGGCCCTGGTGGCGGTGGCCCTTGCCCTGAGCTGGGGCCTGTGGTGGGGGGTCGCCGCGGGCGTCGTCGCCGCCGTGACGCTGAGAACGGCGAGCACTGCCCGAGTGGGCACGCACACCGCCATCCGAACCGGGCACATGAAGGAAAAGGGGAACGGGTGATGGACACAGCGGTCCAGATTGCGGTGTTCGTGCTGTCGACTTCGGGTTGGTGTCCCGGCCGCGGCGAATCGGCGGCGGCGCGATGAGCAGGGGCCCGCTGACTGCTCACGCCGGGGAAAGAGAGGAACACCATGGGTGATATTGGCCGGGAACGGCGCCGCATCGTCGTCCGTCCGCTGACCGAGCCCGTCCTGGCGCACGGCACCAGCCTTACCCACCGTGCTGCTGGAGATGGCAGACATCCCCTGGTCAGGTCTCGGTTGGCTCTGATGCTGGCCGGGGTGTGGGCGATGCGGCGACTCGCCCCGACAACTGATCCTGGCCCCGACCAACTCGGATGACCCCGCAGACACCTCAATGGAAAGGCTTTGTGATGACCGATACCCCAGCCCGACAGGACCTCCCGTGGGTTCGTGGCACCGACTCCGCCCCCGAGGCCGAGGAGGCAGTGGACTCCGGCGGGATGCCCGCGGCCGAACCTGTGCACGACACGACGGTGACGCCGCCGCGGACTCCGCCCGGTCCGCGGTGGCCCACCGCTGACCGAGCCGGTGCGCTCGCCTCGGACCAGGCGGGGCGCCGCCGCTCGTTGCGGGTGGCACCCCGAGGTGACGGCGAGCCATCCGGGCAGGAGGCGTCGCGGTGGCCTGCACCCACCGACCTGTCCCGCGATGACGCACCCGCTGCGCCCGGCGGCCCCGAGCACCGACCGGTGGAGCAGGTCGGTCCATCGACCGAGCCGGACCCCGACGACCGGCGACCGGCGCCGTCGACGCCCGCCCCGCGCCACGGCGGTGAAATCGGGCGGGAAGTGCTGTTCCGGCCCGCGAAGCGACCACCCGCCTCGGGGTGGCGCCGGGCCGTGCACCGGTGGAGCAGGGGGGCGGTGAACCCGGGTGAGTCGGCGGCGGACGTGGGACACCGTGAGCTGGTGGCGCGGGTGAATCAACCCATCCGCGGTGACTACAAGGTCGCGGTGCTGGCGTTGAAGGGTGGTGTCGGGAAGACCACGGTGAATGTGTGCCTGGGCTCCACCTTCTCCTCGCTGCGCGGCGATCACGTCGTGGCGGTGGATGCGAACCCGGACCGGGGCACGTTGGCGTCCCGGATTCCGATGCAGACCACCGCAACGGTGCGCCACCTGCTCAATGACGTCGACAACATTGCCCGGTACTCCGATGTGCGGGCCTACACCAGCCAGGCACCGTCCCGACTGGAGGTACTGGCCTCCGAACGCGACCCCCACAAGGCCGAGGCGTTCTCCGAGGCGGACTACCGGAACACGGTGCGGGTGCTGGAGAACTTCTACAACCTGATCCTCACCGACTGCGGCACCGGACTCACCCACGGGGCGATGCGGGGAGTGCTGGACACCGCGGATGCGTTGGTGCTGGTGTCCTCACCGGCGTTGGACGGCGCCCAGAGCGCGGACGCGACGTTGACCTGGCTCGACGCCCAAGGCTATGGGCACCTGGTGGAACGCACGGTGGTGGTGATCTCCTCGGCCCGCCCCGGTGCGGGCACGGTGAACCTGGGTCAGTTGGTGGAGCACTTCGACGCGAAAGTGCGGGCGGTGCAGGTCATCCCCTACGACCAGCACCTGGCGGAGGGCTCCGAGGTCGACCTTAATCGGCTCAGCCCCGCTGCCCGGCACGCGTTCGTCACCCTTGCTGCCCTGGTCGCCGAGGACTTCCCCGAGGCGGCCGGGCGGCATCACGGGCCGAGCCGTCCCCGTTCCTGACCCACCCCCACATACCGAGCCTGGAGGAACACCGACGATGAACACCACCGTGGGCCGCCGGATCCTGGGGTGGCGCCCGGGCCGGAACCGCCCCGAACCTGTCCCACCCTGGTGGGAGCCGTGGACTACGGCGGCCTGCGTGGTCGTCGCGCCCGCCCGCAGTGGGACGTCGAACCCGCCGGGCCTGGTGCTGGTGACGGCACACAAGGCCGACCTGTGCGGGGCGGGCGTGGAGGTCCAGCGGTCGTGAACGCCCCGCACAGTGACCGTGGGCCGATGCTGAGCATGGCCGCGATGGGCACGGCGACCGGAGTGATGGCCGTGCTGTGGTTGGCGGTGGCCGCCGGTGCCCCGGCCGCGGGGCAGTCCCGCCCGGGTAACCCCTTCGGTCTGGTCGCGGAGCTGGCCACCGGCCAGCGCGCCTGGCCCGGTGGCCGCTCCACCCTGGTGGCCGCCGGTGCTGGGGGGGTGCTGGTGGCGGTCCTGGTCGTTGCCCTGGTGTGGCGGCTGCGCCACCCGCGGAGTCGGGTCGATCGAGCGGCCCGGAACATGGCGTCGGCGAATCAGTTGCGGGGGATCACCGGGCGCGACGTGAAAGCCACCGCGCAGCGGCTGCGGCCCGGGGTGAAAATGTCCTCCGGCGATGAGCACGGGGTGTTGTTGGGGCGCACCGTGGACGGGCACCGCCCGGTCCGGATGGACTGGGAGGGTGTCGGGGTCGCGATCGCCGGTCCCCGCACCGGGAAGTCCACGTCCCTGGCGATCCCGGCGATCATGTCCGCGCCCGGTCCGGTGGTGGTGACCTCGAACAAGGCCGACGTGCATGACGCCACCCGTGAGCCCCGCGGCAAGCGGGGCACAGTGTGGGTGTTCGACCCCCAGCACATCTCCAGCAGCGGGCAGGACTGCCCGTGGTGGGTGAACCTGCTGGCCTCGGTGCATTCCCCGAAGACCGCCGAGGCCCTGGCGGGGCACCTGGCGGATGGCAACACCGACCCCACCGCCCGCACCGACGCCTACTTCGACACCGAAGGCCGCTCCCTGCTGGCGACCTACATCCTGGCGGCCGCCTTGGGCGGGGGGGACCTGATGCACGTGCGGGAGTGGATCACCGCCGCCGACAGCCTCATCCCGCAGAAACTCCTCGCCCAGCACGGGCACCCGGCGGCGGCGGAGTCCGCGGAACGGTTCCTGCAGATCAATGTGCGGCAGAAGGACGGTCTGTACGGCACCGCGGGCAAACTGATCCGGGTCCTGGACGAACCCTCCTACGCCCAATGGGTGACCCCCCCGGCGCGGGTGCGCTTCCTGGACGCCATCGACGGCGGGGTGCAGGCGGAGCGCACCGCGAGCCGCCGCAAGATCCCCGAGTTCGACTCCCTGGCGTTCGTTGCCGGCGGCCCACAACCGGGCGAGCAGGCCGAGGAGGCAAGCCAGGACCCGGCCGCGGCCCGGCCCCGCGCGGACACCCTGTTTCTGCTGTCCATGGAAGGCCCCGCGGCGGCGACGTCGCTGACGACCGCGTTCGCGGCGCAGTTGTTCGACGCGGGGCAGTTGGTGGCCACCGCCTCGAAAGGCCGGCGGCTCGCCACGCCGCTGCTGTTCATCCTCGACGAGGCGGCGAACGTCTGCCGTATCCGGGCACTCCCCGACCTCTACTCCCACTTCGGGTCCCGCGGGATGCCGGTACTGACCATCTTGCAGGGCTGGTCCCAAGGCGTCGAGTGCTGGACCGAGGCAGGCATGCAGAAACTGTGGTCAGCTGCGAACGTCAAGTTCTACGGCGGCGGCGTCAGCGAGGCCAGCTTCCTGCGGGACCTGTCCACCATGGTCGGGGACCACGACGTGGAGCGGTGGTCGCGCAGCAACGGGAGGGGCGGGTCCTCACGCTCGCAGTCCTGGTCCCGGGAGGCGATCTTGTCCGTCGCCGAGCTGCAGTCCCTGCCCCGCGGCCGGGCTGTGTTGCTGTCCTCGGGCAACCCGGCGACCATGCTGGCAACGGTGCCCTGGATGGCCGGTCCGCACGCCGAGGCCATCACGAAGTCGCTGGCGACCTCGGGGTCCGCGTCGGATAGTAATGAGGGGTCGATCGGCTGGGCGCAGGCATGAGCTACGCCGAAGAGATCGGGTCGGGTGCGGCGGCGCCGCCCCCCGCCCGGACCCAGCAGTTCCCCTCGGTCGGCGAGTGGGTGTACGAGTGGTTCGCGCCGACGTTCGTGCGCCGTGACGACGCTGATTTCCGGTGGTGCCCGGAGTGGTGGCGACACCCGGAACCCCTCTCGCGGCTCACCGGCCTGTGGCGGGCCTGGGAATCGTGTCTGAGCAGCCCCGAGCAGGTCAACCAGTGGTGGCTGGAGCACTGCGACCCCCACCTGCGGGTAATTACCGCCTCCGGCGGTCCGTTCGGGGCGTGCAGTCAAGGCAAAGGTCACTTGGGTGAGTCCGGCGGGTTGAAGGTCGTTCCGATGCCTAAGGACTGGCTCAAGCACAAATAGCGCACCGAGCTGGAGAGCGGGACAAATTGGGGGGAGACAAGGGGCGGCAGGCGGTTGGCTCGCGCCACTGCTGGTATCCGCCGGCACCGATTCCGTTGGCCTCACCCCGGGGTCAGTGGCGTGTCGGGTGTGCGGTGAGGGTGGTGTCGCGGCTGGCGTCTTTGGCGGCGTACACGGTGTGGTCGGCAGTGCGGAGCACGTCGGTGAGAGTACCGCCGTGGTCGGGGTAGACCGCGAGACCCATCAAAGCGCTGACCTGGAGGTCAGGGGCGGTGTCGAGACAGATGGTGTGCAGGCACCGACGCATGCGTTCGGCCACCTCGTGGCCGGTGGTGGCGTCGGCGCCGAGAAGCAGGACGACGAATTCCTCGCCGTCAAAGCGGCCGAGCAGGTCCCCGCTGCGCAGCTGCCGGGTGAGCCGCTGCGCGACGGCTTGGAGGACCTCATCGCCCACCAGGTGCCCGTAGGAGTCGTTGATAACCTTGAAATGGTCGAGGTCGATCATCAGCACTGCCGACGGCGGCAGAGCCTTCCTGGTGACCCGCAGAAGGCGTTCGGCTTGCTGGTGCCAGGCGGTGCAGGTCAGCAGGCCGGTCTTGGCGTCGATGGTGGCCGCCGCCTGCAGGTGACGGGTCAGGGCGCTGCGGTGCAGCACGGCGACCAACACCAGAACCACCGGGGCCAGGTACGGGGCGAGCAGGACGACGAGACCGGTGGCGACACCCACGACCAGGGCGGCGACCTCGTCGCCGAGGGCGGTGGGGGTGGGCAGCACCATGCTGATCCGCGGGGGACGACCCGCCAGGTAGGCCCCGAGGATGACCAACCCCAGGCTGGTGCCGGTGAACACCGCGAGCACGGCCAGGGCTTTGCCGGGGCTGGCGAGTCCCTCGGCCCCGAAGGCGGCATCGACCGCTCCAGCGGCTAGCGCACCCAGCACCGACGCGGCCATCGTGTACACCGTGCGATGCAGGCGCAGCGACTTGTCCCCTATCGCCCGCAGCAGGCTCTGCCCGAAGCCCAAGGGGTTGCCGTGCGGGCACCGCAGGCCACCACCAGCAGCATGACAGCCGCGGGCACTGTTGCTCCCCAGGTCCTTGCCACCGGTGGTGTGGACGGCCCTGAACCCAGGTGCGGTCAGCGTGGCGAACACCGCCGGAGGCTCGGCCTGGGCCAGGAAGTCTCCGCGGCCCAGTGCGATCAGCTCCTTGGTGCCATCCTCGCGGACTCCGATCATCACCAGCAGACAGACTTTGTCCTGGTCCAGACGGACCTTGAGGTGGATCCCGTCGACCCAGCAGTACACGTAGTCGGTGTCGGCCAGCGAACGTTTGTTGAACGCGGTCGCGTCGTCTTGCCACTGCGTCGCCATCGGGGTGTTCCGGTTGCGACAGCGGCTCACCAAGGGCCCGGGCTCGCGAGCCGCCGGGGTGGCGATTATTCCTCGTCCACGTTCATGCCGGCACCGTAGAAGCCGACACCGACAGTTTCGACGGACCCGAGCCAACCAGACCGATCATGGCCAGAGTTGACTATGGCGGCCCAACCACACCGACAGGCAGCCCCGAGGACCCATCGGTGAGAACTTTCTCTACTGTGTCAAGACAGCGCGCCCTTGATCGCTTCAATCCTCGCCGTGCAGGTGACCGATGAGGTGTGATACAAACGGGGCGGCAGCCATGATGGATATGACTCGGCGCAGCTCGCGGAAGAGGCTCAGTCTGGTTGTCAGGCCGGGACGCGCCTCGGTTGGGGCTCAGCCGGGAGGGAGATTGAAAGTACTTGTGTCGCCGACCATGACACTGGACGCCAGCGCAGGGAACTGTCTTTGTCGGATCTTGGCGGTCCCCCGCTCCGGGTGCACGAAATGCTACGTGACGTGGAAGGTCGACGCGAACAAGCGCGCCGTCAGACACGTTACGCGCAGACCACGCGAACTAGCCAGGTCTCTATCGGCTGTTATTGACGCCTTTGAGCAAGGAGAAGGCCCTTCTCAGCTCATGATCGAGAGGGTATTTAGTCATGGCGGGGCTGGCGGCTTGCGACCTTCAATGTAGCTCATTAAGAAGCTAACCGGGGCCAACTATGTTTAGTAGGAAGTCGGTTGAAGGGAACAGCGCATGACAAGTGAGTCGAAATTTGACATCGTTCTAATCGGTTCTGATCCGCACATTATTCGGAGCTGCATAGGTCGCGGCCTAAATTTGACAATCGTCCGTGATGTCTCCGCGCACTTGCGTGGGGGGGATCCGCTGCCGAAGTCGTTCCAGGAGGTAGTGGTCGCCGACGTGGCGGACGTCGGTGAAGTCTGCGCCGCTCTGACACGCCTCGCCGGAGGAGACATGCCCGACTGCCCGCGCGGCATCGTGACCAGCAACGAGTTCGCCGTCTGCACGGTGGCCGCGCTTGCCGATCTGTTCGGATGTCCGGGGCCAACAATGGCTTGCACGGTGCGCATGCGAGACAAGTACCTACAAAAACAGCACATCCGGAATGCTGGCCTGCCGACAGCCGAAAGCCGTGTCGTTGTAGCCGGTAGCGATTCTCAGCGGGCGCCCTTCCCTGGGCCATGCGTGGTCAAACCCCTCGCAGGATCGGCATCGGCGGACACTGAAAAAGTGCTGAGCGAATCCGCTTACCGGTCCGCGATGAAACGGCTGGCTACGTCGGCGACCTCTCCCTTGGTCGTGGAGCAGCTCATCGACGCGCGCGAGGAGTGGGTTGTCGACGGCGTAGTGCAGGCCGGCGTCCTCGCCTTCTCCTCGGTCGGGCGCTACGGCAAGCCCGTCATCGACTACACGACGGTCGACGACCTTGAGGATCTCTACACAGGTCTCCGCGTCTATAGGATGGACGCCACCGGTGCAGATGAGCGCTGCGACGAAGCACGGGCACTGGCCTGCAAAGCCCTCGAAGCACTCTGTTACCGCGACGGCGTCTTCCACATGGAACTGCTTCTTGAACGAAGTTCGGGCACTCTCTATTTCAGCGAGTGCGCCGGCCGCCGCGGTGGGGGAATGATCCAGGAGGAAGTAGCGGTGAAACACGGCTTTTCTCTGGCCGACGCTGCGGTAGACGTCGCGTTGGGTGAGCCGGTAGCAACCGCGCGGACGCCTACCAGCCGCCACGTTGGGACAACCTACCTGCACCTGCCGCGCGGCACTATCGTGAAGTTGCCGAATCCGGCGGCATTCACCACCTCGGGCTACCTGCACGACATATACATTTCTGCACTGCTTGGGGTGAACGACCCCCCAACAGTGCGAAGTACCTCGTACCATCAGGCGATGTGTGTAGTCTCCGGCGATTCCGCCGAAAACCTTGAGGAAAATATGCGGCGAGCCCAGACGAATTTCGTCGAGCAGTCGCTGGTTGCGCCAACGTTTGCCACGAAAGCGGAACAGCGGGCATTCATGGCGCGGTACGAGGATTCGTGGAAGTTGCTGCTATGAACGTCGAACGTGTGAGTTCCGGATTGCAAGACGTCCGAATCGTGCGACCCGCAGGGCCGGCCGCGCATCCCGCGCCGCTCGCGATCATCGATGTACTGGCCTGCCAGGCACCGCAACTGCCTGACCGGCTTAGGGCCGCACGCGCTGAGTTCGCTGCATCCGGTGCGGTCGTCCTATCCGAGGTGCCGATCGACCAGGACGACGTCTTGATCGGGCTATCCTCCTGGTTCGGTGACGTAACCCGCATGGGCAATGGGCCACCGCCCGGGCACCTCATCAGGGACCTGACTTGGGCGCCGGATGCCGGCGCGACGCCAATGCTGGAGCTGCACACCGACTCGGCTTACAGCCCGCATCCCCATGCTGCGATCGCTCTCGGCTGTGCGGAGAATTCTGAAGGCGATTGGGGCAATACAGAACTCACAGCGATCTCCGATGTGGTTGATCTTCTGTCCACAAAGGACATCGCCGCACTTACCAGCATCCCGGTGCGCTTCGCGAAAATGCGTTCAGGGCGCCTGGAGCAGCAGTTCGATGCGCCGATACTCAGCTTGACTGACAGCGGAGCAACATGCCGGTTCAATCCGGAGCACCTTACTCATGGCGTCGGTCAGAGCGCCCCACTGGGTGAGCCTATCGCTGAGGCAATCCGCCAAGTCGGCGACCTCGTGAACTGCGCTGCTATCAAGGTTCGGACCAAGTTGGAACCGAATGACCTGCTTGTCATTGACAACTGGCGGGTCCTGCACGGACGTACCGCTCTTGGAGGCCGTGCCGCCCGGCACCTGCGTCGGCTCAAGATGATGGCTTGGGCCGTATGACGTCCCTCGCGACAGCCCTCAACCTGGTCAGCGCTCCTTTCACCCATTTCATCAGTGACGACGTGCTCGAGCACAACACCGTCAGAGAGTTGTCCGCGCAGTTTGACCGGCTGCGCGCGCTCACGCAGCGGGCGCACTCTAAGCCCGGCGGGGACAAGTCCTACTCTATGGACTTCCTCGCACTCGTTGTAGCTGACCAGGAGACCGATGCGGTCAGCGCCTTGCCTTCGGCCTGGCAGGACCTTTGCAAAGCGTTGGCGCACCCCAACTTCCGTGCCGCACTTTCCCGACAGACCGGGATCGACGTCACCGGTGATCGTGCCGAGATCGGCGCCTACCTACACCGCTCGGGCGACAGTGTGAGCGTGCACTGCGACAAGCAACACAAGAGCCTCAGCTGCATTCTGTACCTAAACGAAGAGTGGCACGACACCGACGGCGGCGACTTTCTCCTGTTCGCCACAGATGATCTCGATCGCCCTGTACAAAGGATTACGCCAACCGCCGGACGGCTCATCGTCTTCGCACCGGTGGAGGACTCCTGGCACGCGGTTTCGCCCATTACCGCGACCAGGTACGTCCGACAGACCTTACAGATCGAGTTCACCCCTGCGATGTGCACCGATGGCTGAGCCGGTCGTGCAGGCGAGTGGACTCGTCAAGCGGTATGGCACCGTGACCGCCGTTTCGGGTGTCGATCTGACCGTCAATCGCGGCACTTGCGTCGGCATCGTGGGCCGTAATGGGGCCGGTAAGTCCACCATGATGCGGATGCTCACCACCGTCAGCCGGCCGACCGCCGGACAGCTCTCAGTATTCGGCTTAGCCGCCTCACAGCATGCCAAGTCCATCAAGAAGCGACTCGGTGTGGTCCCGCAATCCAACTCTCTTGACGAAGAGCTAACTGTCCAACAGAACCTAGAGATCTACAGTCGATACTTCGGTATGAGCCGCATTGACGCCCGAAGGGCGGCCATAACGGCGCTGGAATTTGCCAGGTTGCTGGATAAGGCGCACGATAATGTCTCGACCCTGTCGGGCGGTATGAAGCGACGGTTAGCAATCGCCCGTTCATTGGTCAACGAACCGGACCTTATCCTGATGGACGAGCCGACTGCCGCGCTTGACGCTCAGTCCAAGCATTCCATATGGTCCGCTCTCGGTGACCTACGCGCCGACGGCAGGACCATCGTCCTGATGTCCCACGACATGGAGGAGATACAGTCATTGTCCGACCATGTGCTGATAATGCGAGATGGCGCCTTCATTGCTGAAGGCCAACCGGATTGGCTGATCGCCATGCACTGCCATGAATCGCGTATCGATGTTGTGATTGACCAACCGGACGCTGTGGACTGGCGGGCCGTTTTCCGAGACCCGGCTATCGAGGTCAACCGCATCGCTCGTGGAGTTGGTATCGAAGTCGACAACGGAGAGCGCGGAATGGCCCTGCTGCGGGCGAGCGCTGTGAAGTTCACAGCTGCGACAGTACGACCGGCAACACTGGAGGACGCCTTCCTGCGCATAACCGGTCGAACGGCTGACTGACATGCTGATCGTACGAGTGGTCGAAGCCAATTGGCGCACACTGCGTAGATCCTGGCGGTCCGCGCTCATACCCGCGGTCGCCCAGCCACTCGTCCTAATGATCGTGTTCGCCGGATTGCTGAGTACCCGAGCGCAGCTGGTTGTGCAAGACGGCCCCGGCGGGAACGCGCTGCCCTATCCGCGCTACGTGGCTCTCGGGATCGCCTGTTCCTCGGCCGTGGTGGTGGCCGTGACGGACGCCGCGAACTCAACATTCACTGGGTTCCGGTTTGGTGAGCGGTTCAGGACTGCGGTTACTACCCCCGTCTCCCCGCTGGCCCTCGCGCTAGGCATGCTGCTCTGGGCGTTCGTTCAAGGTGCGCTGGTTGGCGGGGTACTGATCCTTCTCGCAACGCCCCCTTTCCTGGGTGTGGCTAGTATGCCTCGCCTGCCGATCATGATTATGCTGATCGGGCTTACCAGCGCCTCAGTCGCCGCACCAGTGGCCGCGCTCGTCGGGCGTTACCACGAGACACCCCAAATCCTCAACATCACAGGCCGGGTGATCCTCGCGCCTTTGGTCCTGTTCAGCGCCACCTACTTTCCGACTACCTCCTTACCCGCCTGGGCACGGGTTCTGATGGACCTCCTCCCGCTCGCGCACGCCAACACTGCTCTACGGGAGGTCTATTCCGGGTCGTGGGCAATGGCAGCGGTCAATCTCTCGGTTGTCGCACTGTGGGTTGTGCTCGGCGCCCTCACCATGGCACGGAGCTATTGGACTGAACTAACCAGATGAACGCACCCACTCGATACTTATCACTTTCTTGGCAGCTCGTGCTGCGGAACATCGCCTTTCAGCGCACCGCGTGGGTGGCGCTGGTGAGCGCGTTCCTCGAACCTGCGATGTACTTCACCGCAGTCGTGGTTGGTTTCGGTCACATCGTCAACAATCTCGACCCGCGAGCTTACGTGGCCTTCGCAGGCCCGGCTTTGCTCGCCGTAAGCGTAATGAACGGCTCAATCGTAGAGTGTACTAACAACGTGTTCTATCGGCTCCGCCAGGCGAGGCTGTACGACACGGTAATCTGTACTGCGATGTCGCCGGGCAACGTAGCACTCGGTGAGCTGATATACGGAACGCTACGGGGTTTGGTCTATGGAGCCATCTTCCTGCTACTCCTGTATCCGTTCATTGCGATCTCACTAGTAGCGACGATTGCGTGCCTGGCCGCCGCTGTTCCGGTGGGCTGGATGTTCGCCGCACTAGGTCTCAGTCTGGTGTCCCGGCTGACAAGCTGGCGGCAGCTCCAGACCGTCCAGCTGGCGGTCTTCGTGATGTTCCTCGTGTCCGACACCTTCACTGACGTGACAGGACACGGTGAGTGGTTCAATGTCCTGGTGCACCTCTTTCCACTGACCTATGCGAACCACCTAATGCGCGCCATCATCGCGCAAGACTGGTCTATAGCAGCGACCCAGCTCTCGATCGTGCTCGGAGTAGCGGTAGTGCTCACCACGATTGCCATCACACTGATTTCGCGTGAATTGAGTGATTGATATGGATTGGGAACCTGACAAATTGGCTATCGTCGGCGGGAAGAGGCTGTCCGGTAGCATAAATGCTGCCGGAAACAAGCACTCCATGGTCCTCGCAATAGCCGCGGCCGTGGCGACGAGGGCGAGTCTGGTCCTGTATAACGTCCCCAATATCGTCGAGACGAGGGTTCTGGGACAGCTCGTGGCCGACTTGGGACTTGAGGTGAGCACAGCGCCCCCGGTTCTTGGCATCCGCGGACAGATAGCCTCTAGTTGGATCGACCCGGATAGGTCCAAGTCAATCCACGGGTCGTGCTATCTGCTCCCCGCGATTCTTGCGGCGCGCGGTGAGGTTTCGTTTCCTGGCGCGGGAGGGGACGACCTCGGCGACTTCGACTGGGGGCTGTCCCGGCCGTTACGCCACATGTTCGAGGTGATGGAGCAGTTCGGCGTACGGTGGCAGCTCGATCGAGACAGGGTGGTGGTCGCAAAGGCCACCAAGCTGCGCGGCACTCGGCTAGACATCATGCGATGGTCATCGGACCCGACACTGCTCAACGGCCCTAGGGTATCCGGAGCAACTAAGACCGCAGTGCTCATGGCTGCAGTCTCAGACGGCGAGACAATCATCGACAACCCACATATCCAGGGCGCGACAATCGAGCTGCTGAACGTGGTGGTGGCAATGGGGTGCGAGGTCGAGCGAGATGAGCGCCGCTGGGTAATCTGTGGCGTCCGGAGTGGGGGAAATGTGCGCTACGTGCTCGAAGCCGATCCGGTGGAGGTCATCTTTTGGCAGACGCTGGCAGCGCTGACAGGCTCGGAGTTTCGCGTGTCGGTGGGCGAACGCGCCCCACTCATCTCCACATTGCGGCACGAGCTGGCGTTGCTAGACCGGCTTGGCATTACGCCCACATTCGACGGAAGTACGATGGTGACGACGTTGCCTAAGTCACCCTATTCCGGTCACGGCCTTGTGGCACAGTCCACCGGCATCTCTACGGACGCCCTACCTTTCCTGGTTTGCTTGATGTTCCGCGCGACCACCCCGAGCTCGGCTGTCGACTTAGTTTGGCCCGGGCGCTTTCAGTACGCACGCGAGCTACGGAAACTCGGTCTGGATTCCAGGCTGCGGAACGATTTGCTCTCAATAACGCCGAGTATGACCCGCCCGACTGCGGAATGGCTGCGACCGGCAGACACCCGGTCGGCAGCCAGTTGCGTCCTATTCGGACTTGCAACCGACGGTGAGTCACGCATCGCCGGCGCACATCACGTCTACCGAGGGCATGACCGGTTTCTGCAGAAATTGCGGAGTGTCGGCGCCGAGGTATATCCGTCGTGAGTCAAGCGAGCAGTAGCCGTCTAAGTTGGGTCACCGTCGCGTCTGGCGTGCCAATGCGCGTGAGGTATGTCCACACAGATCCGTGGACCTCGTCGCAATGATCCAGGCAGTCACCGACGGACTCGTGTGCCGCCCGAATCCGGTAAAGGATCTTCTCGCGAGCCAGCGGGTCATGCTCTGCGAGAAGCGGCTCCGCTGCGGAGGCAATCACCTCCCGCATGTTCCGCTCCGCCTGGACGATCTCCGGGGTCGGAACGCCGACCACGGCGAGGATAAGCGCGACGGCCACACCGGTGCGATCTTTGCCCATCGAGCAACCCACCATAACCCCAGCTACCAGGGCACGCGCGACGGCATTGAGAACCTGCACGATGGCTGGCTGGCAGTTGTCCAGGATGCCCAAGTAGAGCCGCGTGTACTCAGGGCGCCCAGGTCGGTCACCAAGCACAAGTACTACATCGTCCTGGTGTACTGGGATGTCAACGATCATGGCGTCGTTCAAACTCAGATCTTCGAACTTCTTCTCTTCGTTATGTCGAAGATCAATTTTTACCAACGGGTGCTCGACTGCCGCGCGAAGGCCGGGCGGTACGCCCCATGCGCTACGAAACAATACTCCCCTGCGTATGCTAGTCACATAGTCCGCGACATCAATCTTCAGCAAATTGTCTAGAGAGGACGCTTCAGATGAAGATCCTGGCAACTTGGCCTCCGATGGTTCCTAGCTACTTTAATGCCGGACATAGACTCTCAGTATACTCGGTGGCCGAACACTTGCGACGTAACCCCGCTAACGAGGTGACCGCTCTCGACCTGGCCGCACTCAATGCGACCTGGAAGACGATTGGTGACGTACTGGTGCTCGGCAACTATGACCTCGTGCTAGTAGCGAATGACTTTGATGCCGTCGACACCTTCGCGCGAACGGTGCGCTATATTCGCACGCTATCGCCAGCAAGTCGAATTGGCACATTCGGTCGGTTAAGTTCTACCCTCCCTCAATTATTTACCAAATTCGATATAGATTTTATCGGTGGTGACGGTGACCCGGAGATGTTTGCCTCTGACGCGGTCGACGCTATCTCTGGCAATCAGGATGCTATCCAGCGCATCTGGTCGCGCGAATCCGGGGGTAATTGGCTTCGTCCGCTGCCTGGAGCGCATTTCCTTCCGATAGAGCAGCTGCCGCTGCCAGACGTCCGGCACATTCCGTATGCGGCCTACGACGCGATGTATGCCGATGACACGGCGCGGTTCTGCGGCATTCCCCAACGGCGTGAGCTTGTGATTCCGATAGCCCGCGGATGCCCGGTCAACTGCGACTTCTGCGACATTCCGGGCCGCGAAGGTCTGCGCGAACGTCGGATCTCGGTAGATCGCGTTATCGACTATATCCAGCGGAGCGCCCAGCATGTGAACTTCGAGTACGTTTCGATGTATGCACCGACATTTACTCTAAACAAGCCCTGGGTGCGGGAGTTCTGTGTGGCATACCAGCACGCAGGCATACGGCTGCCGTGGAAATGCACTACAACAATCCACCATATCGACGACAAGCTTACCGAGCTGATGGCCTCGGCTGGCTGTGTCCGGATCAGCGTAGGCTTGGAGACCTTACAGCCCGAAGCGCAGGAGCACCTTCCCCGAGTAAAGCACATCGAGCTTGAACGGTTCACCCATTTCGCCGAAACGTGCCAGCGCAACGGCATCGAGGTCAACTGCTTCGTCATCCTAGGGCTGCCCGGTACTACCCTCGGCGGGGTGCAACGGACTATCGAGGTTGCAGAAGCCCTTGGCGCCCGAATCCGGCCGACTGTGTATACCGATTTCTCGGCGATGCGGGCCGATATGAGCATCGAGGAGATATCCACCTTCAACAGGCAGCTACTTCCGGCGCACCTGACCGAGAGCGAGGCCCATGGGCTTTACCAGGTGCTGTTCAACCCGGCGGCCAAAGTGACCGCGGTCATGTCGCAAATACCAGAGCGTCAGGCTTTCAATGCTTCGGCGTAATCCAGCGTCACGGTTGAACCTGTCGAACAATGAGATGCGTCACCCCGGGATAATGGCGTTGCATGGTGACGCGCTCGCGCGCCTGCAGTCTTCGGCTGCGAACACCTATCCCGATCTGGTGCGTTATCGCGCGCGGTTCGCCGAGCTGTTGTCCGTGCCAGCCGAGCAGCTCCTAATGTCGGCGGGATCCGACAATGCCTACCTGGCGGTGCTCGGCGCGCTGGGCCGGCCAGGTTCGCAGGTCCTTACCCAGCAACCCAACTACTCACAACTGTTCGTCTACGCCGACATGTTCGGCCTAAAAGTACGAACCGTGCCGCTAACCCTCGATTCCGGCGGGTTCGACTTCGATCATTTTCGGCAGGCCGTGCACTCCCTACGCCAGTACGACTTGGTCGCGATTTCCAACCCGAACGGACCAGCTGGGTCATGGTGGACCGATCGAGACGTCCTTGACGTGGTCCGGCTCGCAGCTGACCGCGGGGCTAGTACGCTGATCGACGAGGCGTACGCCGCCTACGGACCGGGGGGTGTGTTTGCCGCGGCGGATCTGCCGTCCAGCTGCGTAGTGGTGGAGTCCATGAGTAAATCGTTTGGTTTCGCTGGCGGGAGGCTGGCCTTTCTCCGAGTTCCAGACCCCCAGACGGCCCAGCGGTTAGTTACTTGGAACGTGACCAACCCGGTGTCACAACTCACCATGGCGCATGGCGAGTTCCTGTTGGAGCACAGCGGGGAGGTCACCACTATGAGGCATGAACTGTGTGCTGGCCGACGGCGCATCGCCGAGCTCGCCGAGAGCTTCCGGCTGTGGGCCCCGCATTCATGGGGAAACTTTCAGGTGGTTGTACTCGGGTCGGAGGAGGCGGCCGCCCGTTGCGTAGGGGACTTCGCGACGGCCGACATCGCCGTGCGTGACCTAGCCCGTTTCGGGCTCCCCGGAGCGATCCGGATCACAACGTGCGTCGGAGACGATCTCAGCAAAGTATTAAAGATCGGCCAGGAGGCATTCGCCAATGTATGACCGGATTCTCGTGGTTGGCTGCCCGGCATCAGGAAAATCCACAGTGGCTCGGAAGCTGGTCGCCTGCTCCGGGCTGCCGCTCGTCAGCTTGGACGACCTCTTCTTCAACGAAGACTGGGGGGTGCCCTCTGTTGAGGTTTGGATCGAGCGACTGGACCAATGCGTCGCCCAACCGCGTTGGGTCATCGATGGCAATCATCAGTCTACCTTTGAGCGACGGTTGGACAGGGCCCAGTGCGTCGTGTTTCTCGTCCGTTCTCCCGTCAGATGCGCACTGTCCTATCTCTGGCGCGCCCTGCGGATGAAGATTGCCTCGGTGCGTGCTACGAATCTTGCCCAATTCCCGCACTACATGCGTAGCTCGCGCGGTGTCCGCGTGACTTTCAAACCGCTGCAGTTTTTAGTATTCATTCTAAAGTTTCGAGCGGTGCAACACCAGATGGAAAATAGCCTGCAGAGTTTCTCAGGTGCTGTTATTTGGGTAACCTCACGTCATCAGGTGGGCCTTGCGATTGCGGCAACTGTAGGTGGCTCACGATGATCATTAAGGATGGCCTATTCAGGCCCGCCGCAGTGTCTACTTACCCGTTTACTTGGGCACGCTTCACGGGACTGTTCGACGCAACCGCGGGACGCGCATTGGTCGAGCAATTCCCGTCGGACGAACTGGAGTTACACACTTCCAGCGTGGGGTCGGACAAAGAATACAGTGTACGTTCGCTAACCGTTAGCCAAGACGGTAAATTGACCGGACCGCAATTGCCTCAAGTATGGAGGCAGCTTGTCGATGACATTCAATCTAGTAACTTCACCACGTTGATCGGCAGGCTCTCCGGAACTGCCACCCGACAGGACTGCTGCGAGATCCGGCTCACCGAATACGAGCGGAGCTACTCGATGTCTCCGCATACAGACCGCGACGACAAGTTGGTGACACTGGTCCTCTACCTCATGCAGAATTGGCAACCCGGCGATGGCGGCGAGCTGGTCATTTTACGCTCCGCTGCCGAGCAGGACGTACACGCCATGATCCCGCCGACCATTGGATCGTGTGCGATGATCGTCCGATCACCGTCATCCTGGCACCGGGTGGCCGCCCCTACCAGGTCGGGCTTACATCGGCGGGCCCTGCTCGTGCACTTCACACGGAACGAGCCGAAATGCGAGTGTTGAAGGTGGGTCGGCCGCCCGCAGATCATTGGCAACTTCCGCAAGATCTCCAATTGACCGTTCTTACCGACGTTCCTACGCCCGGCAACTGGTATGACGTCGTAATGATCGCGAACCTCACCGACGTCGAGCTCGCACTCACCGCTCTCCGTCGCGCAGGGTCTCCAAGGTTTGACATGGTCCATACTGACTATGAAGCAGCCGTCGTCATGGCGGCGGTACTAGCACGAGCCCTCGATGCAGAAATCGCGGTCGGCATCGATCTTGCTGTACTGGGCCGCGACAAGTACCTTCAGAAGTGCCGAGCTATAGCGGCCGGAATTCCGGTTACCGACGTCGAGATGATACCGCAAGAGTCGGAGCGGCGGACCGGCTTTCGGCCATCGTTTGAGTATCCTGTCATTCTCAAGCCTACCCTCGGATCCGGCACCGTAGGCGTCGCTCGAGTCGACAACGATCTCGCCCTGAGCCGCGTCCTGGCAACCATCGGATGGTGTGAGCCGTATGTCTGTGAGCGATTCGTGTACGGCGCAGAAGTGCACATCGACGGGATCGTTGATCGCGGCGTACTTCAATTCTTATCGGTTGGCAGGTATGCGTGCAACATGATTGACGTCCACACTGTTAAGCCCTTTGGCTCATTCATTTTGCCGCATGATGGTCACGAGCGGCTCTACGCGGATTGCGAGGCATTGGTAACCCAGGTTCTGGATGCATTCAGCCACCGCCAGGGTTCCCTCCATCTCGAGGCGTTTGTCCGCGACGACGGATTAGTTTTCTCGGAGTGCGCGCTGCGGTACGCTGGCGCGAGGATTCCTGATGCTGTCTATTTGGCCAGCGGAGTCGACCTTCGCGAACTGTCGTTCCTGGCTAGTGTGGGCTGCATGCCAGATATTGCGGTCGCTCGGCCCGTGCGTCCGGCGGGCGTGCTCCTGTTAACCGCCGGGCCCGGCCTGCTCCAGTCAATTCCCGCCGACGCAGACTTGCTGGCGGTCCCGGGCGTATCCACCGTTTCCCTGGAGCGCTCGCGAATCGGCGAGTTGCTTGACCGCCCGACCACCCTCGGCTCCATCGGCTATTGCACGTTCACAGGAGACACGGTCGAGTCGGTCGAACAGACGTTTGAGCGTCTAAATGAACTGGCCGCCGAGCATATCCGCTGCGCGCGCCCATGAGGGCGCTTGTGCCATTTGCGGAACTAATCACCGATCCGGGACTTGCCCCTGCCGGGGTGGCCACACGCCTGTTTACGGGTGACGGCGACCTTCCGCCACGCGTCGCGGAGGTCGAGTTTATGGTGTTGCCGAGTAGGCGGTTACCAGAATCTCTGAGACTACTACCAGAACTGCCGCAGCTGAAAGTAGTACAGGTCCTTAGTTCCGGTACCGACCACGTGATGGGCGAACTGCCGGAAGGAGTCATACTCTGCAACGCGCCGAACCTGCATGCGGAGGCCACCGCCGAGGTTGGCATGAGCCTGATTTTGGCGTCGCTCAACCACGTGCCAGCATGGGTCACCGCTCAATATGCTGGACAGTGGCGCGACCCAGGACCGAGGCCGCGGCTCTCCGGCCGGACGGTGCTGGTGCTCGGCTGCGGTGCGGTCGGCGAAGCACTTGCCAAAATGTTGAGTGGTTTCGGCGTGAGCCTTCTGTGCGTGGCCCGGCGCGCGCGCAGCGGAGTCGCGCCGGTCAGCCGCCTCGCGGAGTTGCTCCCTGAGGCTGACGTCGTCGTGGTTGCCGCGGCGCTAACCGACCAGACCCGCGGTCTCATCGATGATGGCATGCTCAAGCGTCTGCGGGACGGCACACTTCTGGTTAACCTCTCGCGGGGGGCACTTGTGGATCCCAACGCGCTGCTTGCCCACGTTCGGTCAGGCCGCATTCGCGCAGCGCTCGACGTGACCGATCCGGAGCCGCTCCCGCCAGACCATGCGCTGTGGCGCTGTCCCGGCGTGTTAATCAGCCCGCATGTCGGTGGCAATGCAGTGGACTTCCGCGAACGAGCTGTTGCCTTCGTGCGGGATCAGCTGTGTCGCTACGCAGCGGGCGAAGCATTGAGCCATCTCGTTGTAGGTCCTCAGAGCTGAACCAGGCCCAAGAATGGAGTGCAAATGAGCTTCCTTGTTCTTACCCGGCGACCGGACTTACCTAACCTGGCCCGCGCGCTTGGCTCAAACGTTGACTCGACAGTAGTCGTCACCACCGAAGTACGTCCGGATTCGATCGATTTGATCGGCTGCTTCCGCCACGTCGAGCAGGTACAGGATTACGACGATGCATCTGTCGGGCAGAGCGTCCTTGCGCTGGCTTGTCGGTTCGGGGTCGAGCGCATCGCGTCGACGAACGAGGTAGACGTGCTGAGGGCCGCCGCCGCTCGTCAGCTACTAGGTATCGCCGGTCAGTCCATGCCGAGCGCTGTGGCGTTCAGAGACAAGTACGTGATGAAGTCGATCGCTCACGCAGAGGGCATTCCAGTCGCGCGAATGCGCCGCGCTTGTTCGCGAGACAAGGCACGCGCCGCGGCCGCCGAGATGTGTTACCCGGTCGCCGTAAAACCTGTGGATGGAGGTGGCAGCGTCAATGTCCATCGGCTGACCGCGGCACAGGACTGGGCCAGCGCGCCTGAACTTACCGAGTATTTGGTGGAGGAGTGGATTGACGCGAAAGCCTTCTACACAGTAGACGGGTTGATGTGTGATGGCGACATCACGCAGCACGTGGTGTTACGTATGCTCAGCGGGAATCTAACCTTCCTGATCGGCAGAATGCCCGTGGCCGGTTACTCCCTTGCAGAGGGATTCGCTGCGTCGCGCCATATCACCGAATTCGTCGCTCGAGTACTGCGAGCCATGCCGCCAGTCCCCCACGAGACCGCGTTCCATATGGAACTGTTCGAGCATCGCAGCGGGCGACTCATGCTGTGCGAGGTCGCTTCCCGGGCCGGTGGCGTCGGGCACGCCCCAACATTCGGTCAAGCAACGGGTATCGACCTTAACGCCGCATCCCTGCTTGGCCAACTCGGGCTCGATGACCCCCGGCCGGCGCAGCCCCGCCTCAGGGAAGCGGCATTTGCCTATTACCCTAAGTGCTCCGGCACCCTCTTGCACCATCCCAAGGCACTGCGCCACCCCAGTGTCACCTCATATGTCGCCCTAGCCGATGCCGGTACTTGCACGTCCAGCGCCCGCTGGGTGGGCGACTGCATCGCGAAGATCCACCTCGCCTCTCCAGTCGGAGCAGACATTGGCGAACAGATGGTCGAGGTCATGAACGAGTACGAATCTCACACCGTATGGTCGCAATTACTCTGCGGTAGGCACCCAGCGGGTACTGCTTAGCGCGCGGTAGGTCATCCTCTAAGGTCCGATCGAGGCCCCACTTACAGCAAACGGAGGCAAAGTGAATCTTAACGAGAAATTAATCGTCAATATGTGCCCAACCGGTATGGTGCCGAGGCGCGCCAAGGTCCCTGCCGTTCCGAATACTGCCGCTGAAATTGCAGCTGACGTACGCCGTTGCTATGATGCCGGAACCTCGATGGTCCACTTGCATGCGCGAGACGATGACGAGGAACCAACTTGGCGAGCTGAGCGATTTGGCGAACTCTGCGATGCTGTCATCGACACGACCCCGGAAATTGTGCTCATCGCCACCATTAGCGGACGAAACTGGTCCGACTTCGGCAAACGTTCGGCTTCGTTAGCCGCAACGACAGCGCGGGCGTGTCCCGGTCGATGGCAGTCGCTTCAGGAATGCAAGAACGTGACATCGTTCCAGAGCTTGAATCGTTCGACGTAGGAATGGTGAACTAAGAGCAGCATCTGATCTCCCGCGAAATCCTGCGACCGCCATACTATTTCAATATCCTGCTCGGCTCACGTGGCACAGCTGATCTAACAGCCGCGAACGCGGCCGCCGTCCTCGCCTCCCTCCCGCCTCGGGCGACTTGGGTATTCGCTGGGATTGGGCGCTCGCAAACCGCCGCAAATATGTTGGATATAAGCCTTGGTGGACATGTTCGCGTGGGGCTCGAAGATAACCCATATTACAACTGCACGATCGGTCGGAGAGTTCGACAAACCTTCGATTGGTAGAGCGGGCAGCCCGGGTAGCTCGAGAGTTGGGGCGCGAACCCGCTACGCCGCTCGAAGCACGTCAAATAATTGGCCTGAAACCTGTTCGCAGAGGAGATTCACCTCTACCTAGCGTTACGCCTCACTGAGGGCCGCTGTAGTGGTCGGCGAGACATCTTCCTCGAGTCTAAACTCATTCAAACAACAATCTACTCAACGGAGCTACCCAGATGTCTAAAAGAATCTTTACCACGCGACCTGAGCTGTCCGGGACCCTTGGCATGGTATCGAGTTCCCATTGGTTGTCATCGACTGTTGGCATGGCGGTTCTTGAAGACAACGGCAACGCCTTCGACGCCGCCGTAGCTGCTGGGTTTGTGCTTCAGGTCGTCGAACCGCACCTCCACGGGCCGGCCGGTGAGGTTTCGGCAATATTTTCGGCAGCCGCCGATCCAGGACCGCGCGTCCTGTGCGGTCAGGGCGTTGCGCCAGCCGCCGCAACAGTTGGCCACTTCCGAGAGGAACTTGGTCTCCGTACCATGCCAAGCACTGGACTACTTGCTGCGACTGTCCCCGGCGCGTGGGATGCATGGCTACTACTCTTGCGTGATTACGGCACTAAGTCCTTGCGCGATGTGCTGAAGTACGCAATCGGATACGCCCGGAACGGGTTCCCTATGGTTGCGCGAACAATCGACAAAGTCGAAGGACTGTTTCGGAACCATTGGCCTACTTCGGCGGCTATTTGGCTGCCGGACGGACGGGTTCCTGAACTCGGTGCACTATTCAGGAACCCAACAGTTGCTCGCACGTGGGAGCGGCTTCTTGGCGAGGCTGAGGCGGCTGGTTCGGGACGTGAGGAGCAGATAGAAGCAGGCCGGCGCGCATGGTCGAACGGTTTCGTTGCGGAGGCTATTGATAGTTTTTGTCGGATACCGGTGCGGGATGACACTGGACGAAATCATGCTGGGCTGCTAACTGGTGACGATATAGGAGGGTGGAATGCGACGTTCGAGGAAGCAGTTGTTACCGACCTAAGCGGTCTTGCTGACGGCCATTCATTGGCTAAGTGCGGATTTTGGAGCCAAGGCCCTGTACTTGCACAGCAACTGAAGCTTCTCGCAGGGTTCGCCGATCGACTGTCGTTCGTGCAGTCGGATGGCCGTAACGACCACCAACGACTTCCAACCGTCGATACGGTACATTTAGTTATCGAATGCGCCAAGTTAGCCTTTGCCGATCGAGAAGCGTGGTATGGCGACGTTTCCGATGTTCCAGTCGATGTCCTACTTTCTGATCAGTACGCCGCTGAACGGCGGTTGTTGATCTCGGACGATGCGTCCATGGAGCTTCGACCCGGTTCACTGAACGGCCTCCAACCACGCATCTCTAAGTCTATCACTCCGGGGCGCACGGTGAGCGGAGCGACAAGCTCGGCGGTTGGGATATCACCGGAAGGCGTAACGCGCGGCGACACCGTACACATCGATGTGGTTGACAAGTGGGGGAACATGGTGTCGGCGACGCCGTCTGGGGGGTGGTTGCAGTCGTCTCCGGTGATACCGTCACTCGGATTTTCGCTCGGTGTGCGGGCGGAAATGTTCTTATTGGAGGATGGCTTACCCAACTCGCTCGGCCCGGGTAAACGTCCGCGGACTACGTTAAGCCCGTCGCTCGGCCTGTTTGATGGCGTACCCACCATGGCATTTGGTACGCCTGGTGGAGATCAACAGGATCAGTGGCAGTTGTGCTTCTGGCTTGCACACATCGTTGGGCGCATGAAGCTTCAGGCAGCGTCAGATGCGCCCGTCTGGCATACGACAGCATTTCCATCTTCTTATAATCCGCGATCGTGGGATCCCGGACGAGTCGTAATGGAGTCCAGACTCGGTGACGCAGTTCGCGTCGGACTTGTAGAGCGCGGACATGACGTAGTGGTCGGCGAGCCCTGGGGGGATGCACGTCAGCTCGTCGTTTCCCGCGATCCTGTGGCTGGCCTGCTTCGTGCGGGCGCATCTGCGCGCGGCACGAAAGCATATGCTGTCGGTCGCTAGCCGACCGGAATGCTGCGGCAGCTCTGAATCGCACGCATAAGGTCGCTGACTCGCGGTATGGACCATGCGCGGCCCGGGTTTCTCAGGGTTTGCGGCGGTACTGGGCGGGTATCCCTCAGCACCAACACCTGAGCTTGCGATTAAACCGGCTCTTCACTAGTTGACCGGGCAATGGATTGGCGCGTCGTTGACGTAAAGCGCCCGTGACCTCGGTGATGATGACTGTTGTCTACGCAGTCTGATCATCGAAGTGAGGTCACGGGCTTGTTCGAGATTACGCATGCTCCAACGATTGCTGGGGATCCCGCCTCGGATGTTTCGCGGCTGCGGCCCACCGCTGGGCCGGCTGCGCGAGCCGAGCAGGGCATTTATCGTCAGGCGCCGCCAACGGAGAGCGGGACAAATCGGGGGAGGCAAGGGGCGTTAGGCGGTTGGCTCGCGCCAGGAGCGCGGGTCAGTAACACACCCTCCGAGGGGTGGCGCTCAGAGTGCCGGCACGATGGGGCGGGGCGGTACTCACCGCGGCGTCTCCTGTTCCACCAGCGCCCGGCGTGACTCCTCGTGCAGCATCTTCAGCAGCTTGTTCCACGGCGGCGAACTCCGGCGAGGTCACCATCGACAGCTGCCGTGGCCGCGGCAGTGGTACCGGGACTTGTCGGCGCACGGTGGCTGGTCGCGGCGACAACACCACCACGCGGTCGAATAGGTACACCGCTTCGCGGATGTCGTGGGTGATCATCAGTACCATTCACCGGTATTGCTGCCACACGCGTTGCAGCCAGGTCTGCATCTCCGTGCGGGTGAGTGAGTCCAGTGCGCCGAAGGGCTCGTCCAGCAACAGCAGTCCCCGGTCCTATACCACCGTCCGCAGCATCGCGGCCCGCTGACGCATGCCACCGGACAGATGGAACGGACGCGCGTCCTCGAAACCGGCCAACCCGAAGGCGGGGTACAGCTCGCGCGCTCGTCGCCGGGCGTCCTTCTTGCGCACGCCCTGCACCTCGAGGCCCAGGGTGACGTTGTCCAGGATGCTGCGCCAAGGGAAGAGCAGATCTTCCTGGGGCATGTATGCACTACCTGGTATCCCGAATAGCTGCGCGCCCGAAGTCCGGTCCACGTTGTCCCGCTCGCCGGTGGGGTGAATCGGTCAGCGGTCCCGGCTCTGGGTCCGTGCCTGGTCCCGGTTGGTGATCGGCTGCTTCCGGGAGGGTGCCAGCCGACCGGGAATCCCACTCGAGGGGTCGCTGGTATAGAACCTGCCCGCGAGCTTCGCCGCAGGGCCGCCGCCCTGCCAGGCACCGTTGGGGTGCTCGGGGGGCTGCTCAGCCGCGGCGTCTTCCTGGTGCGCCTGCACCTCGCCGAGCGCTTGCTCGGCGGTGACGTCCCGTTCCTGCTCGCGCGCCTCCGGGGTGGTTTCCAGCGGTCCCGCCAGGATGTCGGCGTCCTGGCGAACCTGGTCGGGATCGACACCCAGCGCGCGCACCCGCTCATCCTCCTGTGCCCGGACAGACCTGTTCGATACCTGGGCGTTCGCCCAGTGCTCGGCGAGGGCGGCGATGTCCCCGTTCTTCGTGAACTCCGGTGTGTGCTGGGGGTCCTGCCCGGTGGGCTGGTGTCGGTCCTGCGCGTCCCGCGCCAGGGTGAGCAGTTCGCCCGACTCCGCCAGATCCCGCAGCTCGGTCAAGGCGATGTTGGGGGGAACATCCCCCCCGAGGCCCGTCCGGTCCCATGCCCTCTGATTCGCCGCGGCGCTGCGCCGGGTGACTTCCCGGCCCTCGGCGGTGTCCCGCCACACCTGGTTGCTCGGTGAAACCTCCCACCAGTCCTGCCCGTACCCGGGCCCCGGCCGCGGTGTGCCCTCAGCGGCTGGGATGTCCTTACGGCCCACCTCCTGCCCCCCGGTGTGCCGTTGCACGTCCTGCTGGGGGCGCAGCCCTCGTTCCCCACCGTCGCGGCGGCGTACTTCCCGCTCCCGCGCCACCAGCTCGCGTTCCTGCTCCCGCAGGTCCCGTTCGCGTGTGCGCTCCCGGGCCTGGGCGATCATCAGCGCCGCACTGAGCAACGCCTTCAACTCCCGTATCCCGGCCGCGGTGGCCTCATGCATGTCGCTCATCGCCCGAACTCCTGTCCTTGCTCGCGTGTCGGTTCGTGTCCTCGCCGGTGCCCCGCCGTCCCGCCGCCCCCCACCTGGTCGGTTCGGCGCGGTTGCCGGTGCTGCGGGTCGTGTGCGGTTGTACCGTCGGGTGCCGGCGGTCCGTACATCGGGCCACCGAACATGCCGGCCAGCCGCACGGCCCTGGGAACCTCGCACTCTTCTACTGCGCTCGGTGTCTGACTCGGCGCCTGCACCTCCACGAACTCCTCCACCTCCTCTTCCCAGGAGCAGTCCTGCACCCCACCGCCACCGATCCACCGCACCCCGCCTTCGGCGTCAGGTTCCCACTCGGTGGCGCTGTAAGCGACGCCACCGACGACGAGATCATGCTGATCGGCGCGGTCCGCCTGGCGTTGGGGCAGGGCCGGTCCGTGCCCGGCCAGTGCCTGCGCTTCGTGCTGGTCGAGGACCCCCTCGACGAGTACGTCGAGGGGGGCCGGGTCCTCTCCGCCGCGGAGCATCCCGCCACGGGCCGCCAGGTAGCGGCGCTCACGCAGCGGCAGCTCCTCGGCGTCGGTGACCCCACGCGCCACCAACGCATCCAGGGCAGCCGTGCTGCGTTCGGCGCAGGACAAGACGTTCGTCCGGGCCAGGACGTAGGCGCGGTGCTGCTCCGGTAGCTGGTCGTGTTCGCTCATCGTCCATGGTCCTTGTCATTTCGGTCGCGGTCGCGCTCTCGCTCGTGTTCTCGCTCGTATTCCCCTTGCGTGCGGCTCGACGGTCTCGGACCGAGATCGGTGATGGGTCCCGGATCGAACATCCCAGCCAGTTGTGCGGCGCTGAGTCGCTGGCGGGGACCGGCGGGTTGCGGGCCGCGGGCCTGCTGGCGCTGTGTTGCCCACACCAGTCCCGGTGACGTGTGAATGACGTCGACGGCGGTACGCGTGTGTTGGGCGGCTTGGGCCGCCCAGCGGGCCTGCGCCACGCGGCCCGCGGCGGCTCGGTTGTCCCGGATGGTTTCGGCGAGCGCCGTCACCTGCTGCAGCAGGACGAGGGTGCCGTAGACCTCGGCCTGGGCGCCGCCGATCGTCAACGCGTTCTGCGCGACTTTCCACAACCCGCCACCATCGGGGGGCCGGGCGATGTGGTGGTGGGGTTCCCGCCACGCCGCACCCGCCAAGGCGTGCGCCGCCCGGGTCAGGGGAAGCTTCACCCGCCGGTCGGGCATGTCCTGTGCCATCGCCGCCAGCACCCCGGCACCATCCCGGGCGACCGCCGACCACGCCTGGTGATCGGTCACCGGGATGCCCTTCAGTCGGTGCCGCGCCGAGGCCATCGCCTGATTGGCTTCCTTCATCAACCGCGGGTCCGCTACCGGAGTCCGGCGTTGCTCCGTCGTGCTCCGCCCGTCGATGGCCTTCCACGCCGCGGTGGCCTCCAGGTCCGAGCCCCATCCGGCGCGCAACGCCGGCAACGTCAGGTCCCGGCCCAGCCGGGTGCCGGAAAAGAAGACCAGCGTGTCGGTCCCCGTCTCCTTCGTCGGCCGCGCGGCTGAGTAGCCGGTGACCTGCGCGGTCCCTCCCTTGGCCCAGTGCGGGCGCAACACCAACCCGTTATGCCGGGCGTGGGCGATGAACTCCGACTCGGTGCGCGACACCGTGGCCGCCGAGCGCACCGAGCGCCGAATGAGTTCCCGGTCGGACTCCCGCCCGGTCACGTGCTGGCGCTGGGCTTCCAACCGAGACAGCTCCGGTGTGCCCGCACCGACCGGTGCGGTGCGGTCGGCCAACCCAAACCGGGTCTCCATCTCCTTCGCGACGTGCCGCAGCGCGATCCAGTCGCTGTCCGGGAACCGGTGCTTCGAGCCGTCTTCGCGGACCAGGTTCGCCACCAGGTGGATATGGTCGTCGCCGTTCACCGACTTGCCATGGCGTACCGCCATCCACCGCACCCCCCGGTCGGAATGCGGTTCCCCGAAACCCAGGCGCGACGCCGCCGTCTCCGCGACCACCCGCCACTCCTCATCGCTGAGGTCCCGGTCCTCCACCGGATTCGAGATCGACACGTGGTACACGAACTCGCTGTTGGTCTCCGGCGCATACCACCGGCGGGGGTAGTCCAGGTCCGCGGCCACCATCGCCCGGTCGAACTCCCCCGGCGCCGCCCCCAACAGTGCGTCGTCGTAGGCGGCAACAACCCGTTGGTCGGTGTGCTCGTTGCGCTTGCCCGGCCCGAACAGGTACTCCACCAGACCGCGCATCCGATCACCACGTTTGACCGAGACCTTGGTGATCACCGCGTCCCCCGGTCATCTCTGCCGGGCAGCGTCCCCGCCCCCACCGGTGCCCCGGTGAACCGCTCGATGAGCGGGTCCAGCGCCGCGATGGCGCGGGCGGCACCCCGGTACGTCACCTCGGCGTTGCGCGCCACCTCCCCCGTCCCGTGCAGCAGCCGTGCGACCTGGTTCACGTTCAACCCCACCCGGTACACCTGCTGGCGCAGGGCCCGCATCTCCTGCCCCCACACCCGCATCAACACCGGGTCCCCCGTCACCGCCGACTGATCCAGCGGCCGTGTTCCCGCCATCACCAGATACGCGGGAATGCTTGCGCCGGCCGCGGCTGCCCGCGCGGCGACCTTCGCGTAGTCGTCCTCGGTGAGTCGCAGCTGCACGAACCGGCGGCGACCACCCAGCACTCGGCGCTGCCGCCACCCCATCCGCGCACCGCCCCCCGCGCCGTTCTCCTCAACCTCCGACCCCGCCTCCGGCACGACCACCGTCACCACCTCCTCTGCTCCACGGCCCAGCGCAGCGCTCACACCCAGTGTGACTCATCGGCGGCCACGCCGCCAGGCGCAGAAGCCGATCCGCTGTGCGGATGCGATATCTTGCTCCCCGAAGGTGGCGCACTCCCGTCCCAAATTGGGGCACCGGCGAAACCCGTTAAAGCCATGATGTCCTCGGATGCTGCCGGGAGGTCTGGGGCCGGGCGCGGTCCCCAGGTCCGTCGCTGTGATGATTCAGCCCGCAAGGTCAAGACAGGCGCCCAGCGCTTGGGTCGAGAACTCCATCCAGCCGCGGTGACGGATACGAGGGCGCGCCGCTTGCGTGCGGTCTTCGAGGTGTGCGGCAGAGTGGTGGCATGAGCGAACCGACACCACCGAAGTCCGGTAAAGCAGCGGCAGCGGCCGCCGCCAAGACACTGCTGGCCGATCGCATTGCCCTGGTGAACACCCTGGGTGATGCCCTCGACGTGCACCGCAAACAGGACGCGGCAGCAACCCAAGCCCGCGACGCCGAGCACCAAGCAGCCGAAGCTGCGCGCACCGCCTACGCCAGCGCGCTAGCCGGAGGGTGGACCGCACAGCAACTCAGCGATGCCGGACTCCGACCGCCGAAGGCACCCCGCACCCGCAAAACCCACCATGAACACACCCCCGTCCGGGGCGAGAACAACCACCCCCCGGCGGAGTATGCCGCGCCCGCTGTGGGATAACCGATTCGCCGATCGCGACTTACCGGCCGCGGTCCTCGTCGCGGCGCCGGTCCTCGGGCTGCGGTCGGGTGCGACGTCGTCCCAGCACATCCTCCCCCCGCCCGATCGGCGCGGTGTTCGGATTGCCCTGCCCGAGATAGGCCAACCGGACCGCACGCGGCACACCCGATGACCCCTGCCCCGCCGCCAGGTCGCCGGGTCCCGCACCCACCCCGGCACCCACCAACCCCCGGGTATCCGAGTCGCCGACGCCGTGCGCCGCGGTGAGCGTGTCCAACCGGTGCCGTTTGTCGCGCACGGCGTCGGTGTGCTCGAACGGCTCGTCCGCGACGGCCTCCAACTCACCGATCCGGGTCAGCGCATGCTCGTGGCGGCGGTTCAGCTCGTCCCGGTAGTTGGGGGTGTCGGCGACCATGTTCTCCACCCGACGCACCAACCCGACCGACGCGGTGTCCATCCCGGTGAAGTCCCTGGCCTGGATCGCACGGTGGCCGATCTGGGTGGTGATGAGTTGGGGAACGCGGCCGCGGCGACGAAGGCGGTCGCCACAGGTGATCCCCGGTACGTGGAGCAGGTGTCACTCGAGGATGACGTGAAGCGGCTGACCGCGATGGCCCGCGCGCACAGCGACGCCAAGGGCCGCAACGCCGCGGAGCGCCGTTCGGTGCGGGTCTTGCCGCGGCGGGAGTTCGAGCAGCCCCTCGGCGAGGTCGCTGGGATCAAGCGAGATGTCGGTCAGGGCGCGCCCACCGTCACACCCGCGCCAGGTAACGCTGCAGCAAGTACTGCCAGCGCGTGCCGAGGGGTTACGATCGCTCTTGGTCAGGACGGCGAGCCCGCTCCAACTCGATCATGTCGCGCCGCTTCGCCGCGGAGTACTTCCCGAGCTGGTGGCGCTCGGCCATCCGGCTCAGCGTCGGGACGACCAGGCGCACCACTCTCAGCACCGCGACGAGAATGAGGAGCCATGAGCTGTGCGCCGCCGTCGCTGTCCAAACAACGCTCTGAGCGGGGTGTTTGAGCTGAGCGTAACCCGGGCGGACCCCTGTGGAGCACCCCAGTGGCTACCACGGTGGCTACCACGACTGTCCACAATGGATGCAGCGAGCCCTTTGCCGCCGACGGTGAGTCTGCCGCGTAGAAACTGCAGCGCCCACGCTGTTCGCCGGAGTCCTCGCCGACAACTTGTCGGGCGGCGCACCACCCGAGGCGGCCCGGTTAGCGCAGTCACCTCGTGGGCAGTTAGCAGATGTGCGCGGCGCCGAGCGTTTCATTGACCGGGAAAGTAATGTGTTGCCCGCTGGGTCTATGTCCATGCACGCGGATTTGATGCTTCACGGTTCGGCGCCGAACCGGTCCGTGCGTCGCCGTACCGGGCTGACCATCCGCTACGCAGCCGCGAGCGTGCGCGCGCTGCCCGGCTGGGAGTGGTGGTACGGCGGTGCCGTGCACTGCCGGGGCACAGTTCCCGAGCGGTGGCCGAACCGGCGCAGGCCGAGGGGGGAGCACCCGCACCTGATGGGAAGCGTGATGGCGCAGCTGGGGGACAAGCTGCCCGATGGCGACTGAGACCGATGAGATAATGGAACTGGGAGAAGCACCGTGAGCGAGGAAGACTTCCGTAAGGCCTTCGTAGAGCTGTTGCATGAGCTCAATTCCGAGCTCGGTGACCGCGAACCGGAGCTGGACACTCACCTATGGCGGGAAGAATTTCTGAATTCGCTTAGCATGCTTGAGGTCGTCGTTTTTGTGGAGGATCTGATGGGTGTGGAAATCAGTCCCGGTGCCGACTTTTTGAGCGCCTTCGCAACCATGCGCGACATCCACCAGACCTTCCTTGCCGGCGCGGGGGACCCGGTCGCCACACGTGGTGCGTGAGTGACGGCTACCGTGTCGCTCTGGCGGGATCGGGATTTCATGCTGCTGTGGACAGGCCAGACAGTCAGTGACCTCGGTTCGGCCACTACGGTTTTGGTGCTGCCGTTGATCGCCATCACCGCTCTGAACGCCTCCACCATCGAGGTCGGCCTGCTCAGCGCTGCTGCGACTGTAGCTTGGTTCCTCGTTCCGCTCCCGGCTGGCGCCATGGTCGACCGGGTGGCGAAGCGGCGGCTGATGATGATCTGCGACCTTGTCCGGTGCGTCGTCGCCGTGGGCGTACCCGTGGCGGCGGTGCTCGGCGTGCTGCGCATCCAGCATCTGGTGGTGGTTGCGCTCCTGCTCGGGACGTTCTCGGTGCTGTTCGAGGTGTCCTGGCAGAGCTATGTCCCCGAGCTGCTGCCGCCAAACCGACTGACCAACGGCAATAGCCGCATCGCGACCACCAACGCCATGGCCACTGTTCTCGGGCCGAGCCTGGCTGGTCTGGCCTTACTTCTTGTGCCCGCGGCGGACGTGCTCCTCCTCGACGCTGCGTCCTTCGCGGTCAGCGCCGGGACTTTGCTGCTCATCGGCGCCCGGGACCATAGAGGTCGGTCCGCGACGTCGGACGGGTGGGACCTTCGGGAGCAACTGCTGGGTGGGCTGCTGTTCGTCTGGAACCACCCGGTGCTACGCCGCGTTGTTGCGTGCAGTGCGACGGCCAATTTCTTCGACGCAATAACTACCACGTTGGTCGTGGTGTTCCTCGTGCGGGAACTGGGTGCCTCCACCGCTGCCGCGGGTATTGTGATCGGCATTGGTGGTGCTGGGGGGGTGGTCGGAGGACTGCTGGTGCACTCGTTGGCCGTTCACTTGGGCGAAGCACGCATGCTCTGGTTAGGAAAGCTGTCCGTTGGCGGGTTGACCGCGCTAATCCCGCTAGCCCCGAGCGGTCCCGGGGTGCTGCTGGTCTCCGTCGGACTGTTCGCCAACAGTTTTGGCGTTGTCTTGTACAACATCTTGCAGATCACCTACCGCCAATCGGTGTGCCCACCGGAGCTGCGCGGCCGCATGAACGCAGCTGTTCGTTGGGCGATTCGCAGCGTTATCCCGGTCGGGAGCCTGCTGGCTGGTGTGTTTGGCGACATGTTCGGCCTACGCCCGGTGTTGCTGGTCTCCGCCTTGGGCGCGTGGCTTGCGGTGGGCTGGGTGTTCTTCTCGCCGCTGCGTGGGCTACGCGACCTCCCGGTGCCCGCGGCCCGCGCGTGAACCTCACCGAGTCTGGTTGGGGCACTGCGTAGCACGTCCAACGGGGTGTGCGCTAGGTGAGTTGGAGGGCGATCTCAACATATCCAGCGGTGGCTGGGTCGACCTGCTCACCGGAGACGTCTACGACGACAGCGCCACCGACCCGATAACGGTCGGGGAGGACGCCGTCATCGACGTCGAGCACGACCCCGACCGTTGGCTCTGGTTCGATCGCACCGGGTCGCGGGACGGCTGGCAGGACATGGCGGCCTTCACCGGCCGGCCGGGCAACGTGATCCTGCCCTACGGGAGCGGCTGGAGCGGGCGATCGAGGGCAAGGGCGCATTCCGCCGGTTCCGCGATCTGGACAGTGACCTCACTCGACCACGTCGCCAGGCGCACCGAACCCTGGCTCTACGTCATCGCCCACACAGCGCAAACACCCAAGCCACCTCGCCCAACGATGGCGAGCACCAAGCAGCCGAAGCCGCGCGCACCGCCCACGCCACAGCGCTAGCCGGAGGGTGGACCGCACAGCAACTCAGCGATGCCGGACTCCGACCGCCGAAGGCACCCCGCACCCGCAAACCCCGCCACGAACACACCCCCGCCCGGGGCGAGAACAACCACCCCTCGGCGGAGCCTGCCGCACCGCAGTGGGATAACCGATTCGCCGATCGCGACTTACCGGCCGCGTTCCTCGTCGCGGTGCCGGTCCTCGGGCTGCGGTCGGGTGCGACGCCGTCCCAGCACATCCTCCGCCCGCCCGATCGGCGCGGTGCTCGGATTGCCCTGACCCAAATAGGCCAACCGGACCGCCCGCGGCACACCCGATGACCCCTGTCCCGCCGCCGGGTCGCCGGGTCCTGCACCCACCCCGGCACCCACCAACCCCCGGGTATCCGAGCCACCGCCGCCGTGTCCCGCGCGGCGGGCCAGCTCCGCGTCCCCGAACTCCGCGCGCAGAGCGGGTGTCGGGTTCAGCGCCAGACTCCACCCCGGTTCGCGGCCCTGGGCGTCCATCCGCTGCTGGTGTTCGGTCTCTTTGGCTTTGGCTTCTGGGCTGTCCGCGCTCGTCTGGAGCGCCGCGGTGAGCGTGTCCAACCGGTGGCGTTTGTCGCGCACGGTGTCGGTGTGCTCGAACGGTTCGTCCGCGACGGCCTCCAACTCGGCGATCCGGGTCAGCGCATGCTCGTGCCGGCGGTTCAGCGCGTCCCGGTAGTTGGGGGTGTCCCCGACCATGTTCTCCACCCGGCGTACCAACCCGACCGACGCGGTGTCCATCCCGGTGAAGTCCTTGGCCTGGATACTTCTACTGCGCCCCGGCACGCTCAACTTCACGATCATCTCGTCGCTGGACAGCATCCGGCTCGCCGTCACCTGGACACCCCGCAACTCGGCGATCGGGAACTCCTTGGTGTTCCCGTAGCGCTTCCCTTCTGCGTAAGCGTGGCGCAGGCTGTCCACCAACGCTGGTGCCGCCTCCGCCCGCTCCCGATACGTCTTCCCCCCCACCCTCATCGCGAACGGTGCGCTGCTGTTCGCGGCCAAGCCAGGCAGCGCCCGGTCCAGCTCGACCATCTGCTCGGTCACCGCGGTGACCTCCCGGGCCACCGAGCGCCGCTCGGCGGCGTTGCGGCCCTTGGCGTGGCTGTGCGCGCGGGCCATCGCGGTCAGCCGCTTCACGTCATCCTCGAGTGACACCTGCTCCACGTACCGGGGATCACCTGTGGCGACCGCCTTCGTCGCCGCGGCCGCGTTACCCAAGTCGTCACCGCCCAGATCAGCCACGGTGCGGTCGGTGGTGTTCCCGGTCTTGAGCTGCGCAATGAAGCGTGCTTTTCTTTCCACCGTCTGCCACATCACGGTGTCAAACGTGCCCTCAGTGACGTAGTTGAAGATCTGCACACTCGGGTTCTTGTTGCCCTGACGCAGGATGCGGCCCTCCCGCTGCTCCAGGTCCGCCGGGCGCCACGGCACGTCCATGTGATGCAGCGCCACCGCCCGGTCCTGGATGTTGGTGCCGGTGCCCATTTTCTCCGTCGACCCCATCAACACCGCCACCTTGCCGTTGCGGCAGTCCCGGAACAGCGCCGCTTTGTCGGCCGGTTTCGGGTAGTCGTGGATGAACCGGATCGCCTCCCCGGGCATCCCGCGGGCCACCAGCTCCTCGCGCAACCCCTCATACAGCGACCAGCGGCCGCCGGGCTGGTGCGGGGTGGAGCGGTCGCAGAAGACGATCTGCAACCCACCAGGAAGAGGTTCGGAGTGCCCGGCGTCGTCGTGGTACACGGTGTCGCGGGTCTGCTGCCACACCCGCTGCACCTGGGTGGCCACCAGGTCCACCCGGCCCCCGTCGAGGGGTTCATCGAGGTTGGCCATCCGTTCGTCCATCGACACGTTGCGCCCGTCGTTGCTGACTTTCAGCGAGTTGTCGAAGTCGGGGCGCTTGGGGTCGAAGTGCGCTCCCCGCCAGGCCAGGTCGGTGATGAAGTCGCGGACCTCCTGCGTGGCCTGCTTGCTGATCACCTGCCGCGCCCCGGTCTCCAACTCGGGGATGCGCCCGCTGTGGGACACCTGCTCGCGGGTGACCGCGTCGGTGTAGACCGAGCTCATCGTCACCAGCTCGGGGACGTTCACGAACTCCCCCACCCGGGTCACCGGGCGCAGCTTGCTGCCGGTGGCGTTCATCTCCACCGTCGTGGTGGTGCCGGTGAACACCGCCCCCCACGCGTCGATGCCACCCACCCCGGCATCCTCCAACAGGTCCGGGCGCAGGTAGGACTGCATCACCCACATCTCCCCCAACGAGTTCGCCACCGGGGTCCCGGTAGAGAACGTGGCCACCCGCTCCGGACCCGGCGCCCGGCCCTCGGCGAGGTCGCGGTCGCGGCGTTGGTCCCGCAGCACCGCGAGTTTCATCACGAGGTCCTCGGCTTGCTGCGCGCCGGGAGTGCACGCCAGTTCCGCCACCCCAGACGGCCTTAGTTTCTTTTTAAACATGTGTGCTTCGTCGATCAGCAGGTAGTCACAACCGGACTCCTCGAAGTTCAGGCCGGTGTCTTTGCGGCCCGTCTCGGTGAGCTTCGCAATACGTGTCTCTTGGTGTTTGATCGCCTGCTGCATCCGCTTGAACGAGGTGCCGGTACTGGAATCCGCCGCGGCGCGCAGGGCGGCGGTGGCGGCTTCCAGGTGCGCGGCTTGGCGCTCCGGGGACACCGTGATCGCCGTGAACACCGACTTGGGGACGATCACCAGATCCCAGTCACTGGTCGCGGTCTGGGCGACCAGGCGGCGCCGGGCTTCGGCGTCGGTGCCGGTGGTACCGACCAACACGTTGGCCGCGGGGTACCACTGCTTCGCCTCCCGCCCGACCTGCTCGATGATGTGGTTGGGCACCACCATCCACGGTTGGGACACCAACCCAAGGCGTTTGAGTTCCATCGCCCCCATCAGCATCGTGCCCGTCTTCCCTGCCCCGACCACGTGATCGAGCAGCACGGTGGGCTCGGCGACGATGCGGGCGGCGGCGTCCCGCTGGTAGGGGTGCGGCGTGAACGTCTGTCCCAACCCGGGTAGTTCCATCTCCGAGCCGTCATAGGTTCGCGGTCGCAGCGAGTTGAAGCGTTCGTTGTAGATGGTGACCAACCGTTCGCTGCGCGCCTCATCCGACCACAGCCACTCCCCGAACGTGTCGGTGATCTTGCGGGCCTGGGCTTGGGCGGCGAAGGTGCCGTTCATGTCCAGGGCACCGCCGCCGGTGCGCTCGATTTCCGCCTTGGGCCGGTTGACCTGGATGGTGGTGGAGTTGCACAACGACTCCAGCAGCTCCACGGCGTCTTTGTGGGCGGTGCCGTAGGTGTCGGTCATCAACGGGGTGCCGCGCTGGTATTTCGGGACGTCGATGCTCCACTGCCCCAGCGTGCAGTCCACCTCCACGGTGCGGGCACCGAGCACCTCGGTGACGAACTGGCGGTAGTCGCTGACCGGTATCCAGGGAACACCGGGACGTTGATGAATCTCCGCCACCTCGATCGTGCGGGGCTGCACCTGACCCAACGCCTCCACGTTGGCGGCGTAGGCCGGGTCGACCGCCGCGGCGGCACGGGCCTGCGCCAGCTTGGTGCGGACGTTGCCCGACAGGTACTCCGCGGCGGGGACGAGCAGGCTGCGGTCCGCCGTGTCGGGATAGACCCGCCCGACCAACGCCGCCCGCGCCTGCTCGGTGTCGATGCCCAACAGGGTCGCGATGCGGTCCACCTCCACGGTGCGGGTCTCATCCAGGCTGATCGCCAACGCCGCTTCCACCGTGTCCGCTGAGGTCCGCGCCGGGCGCGGACCCACCACGTCGGTGGAGAAGATCGGGGCCTTGGCCGCGGTCTGGGTTTCCTCGTCGAAGACCTCCAACGCGGCCACCGTGGCGAACGTGGGGTCGTTGCGGATGCCGCCGTCCAGGTGCGGTGACCGCTTGCTGGGCGTGGTCGGTTCCCACGCCTTCTCCTCCCACCCCTCCTCGACCTCGGCGGGAACCGACCCGCTGTAGGGGACGCCGTCCTCGGCGCGCTTCGTCCGCCACTTCGTTTCGAGCTTGCCGAACCGTTCGTCGTGCTTGGCCTGGGTGATCTCGGCCGGGGCGGTCCAGGTGAACCGGTTGATCGGCCCGTGCCGGGAGACGTAGGTGTCATAGGAACGGTTCAGCTCACCGCGCAGCTGGTCCCGGTCGGCGGCGGGCAGCCCGTCGAGTTGGGCGCGGATCAGGGCGCCGCTGACGTCGCGCAGGTGCAGCAGCTGCGCGGTTTCGGCGACCTTGCCCGCCCGCGCCGGGTGGGCCACCCACCGGGTGCCGTCGAAGCGTTGCAGCCCGTCGTGCTCGGCGTCATAGCCCAGCGTGGCCAGGGCGGTGTTCTGCCGGGCGTCGGCGGCGGTGAGCAGCCCCTGGTCGAACGTGGCCGCATCCAGGGTGGTCGTGGACTCCGGTGTGGCGCTCAGCGCCAACCCGCGCTGAGTGGCGTCGCGGGTGATCACCGTGAGCCGGTCGGCCACCGCCTGCGCCAGCACTACCTCGCTGTCGGCGCGGACCTCCAGGGTTTCCGTGTTGTACATGCCATGCCCGACGTGCAGCGCCCCGAGCACGTTCTCCGGGTGGGCCGCGAAGTAGGCGTTGACGTCGATCTCGGTGTAGCCACCGTCTTTGTCGGTGGCCGGAACCGGGCGGGTGTCGATCCAGTCCTGCCCGGTCGCCGGTTCCCGGCCTTCCTCCCGTTTGCGCAGGATCAGGATGTCGGTGATGGCATCGGTGCCGGCGACCCGGCCGAACGCCTTCGTCGGCAGGCGCACCGCCCCCACCAGGTCGGCGGCCTGGGCCATGTCCCGCCGTGACCGCTGGGCGGCGCTGTCCATCGTGAAGTGCGAGCTGATGGCGGCGACGTACCCACCGGGTGCGGTCAACGCCACACTTTTCAGGATGAAGTGGTTGTGAATGTTGTGTCCCGCCGGGGTTGTGCGCCGGGTCGTGCAGCGCGAAGCCACCGAAGGGGACGTTGCCGATGGTGGCGGTGAAACTGTTCTCCGGGACCCGGGTGCGCTCAAAGCCTTCGTTGCGGATCTGCGCGCTCGGGTACAGGAAGGAACTGATCGTCGCGGTGATCGGGTCGATCTCCACACCGACCATCCTCGCCTCCGGTGGGGCGAGGCCGATGAACGTGCCCGTCCCGCAGCCCGGCTCCAGCACCCGACCACCCGCGAAGCCCGCGTCCCGCACGACCTGCCACAGTGAGGCGGCGATCTCCGGGTCCGTGTAGTGCGCGTTGAGGGTGTTGGCCTCCGCGCGGCGGTATTCCTGTTGGCTCAGCATCCCGCGCAGCTGCGCGTTCTCCGTAGTCCACTCCTCCCGCCCGTCGAAGATCTGCGGGACCGCACCCCACCCCGACCACCGTGCGAGGGTCTCCTGCTCGGCGGGTGTGGCCGGGCGGTCCTCGCCCTCCAGCTGGCGCACCACGGTGATCGCGGCGATGTTCGCCCGCGCCCTGGCCTTCGCCCCCGAGGGTACGTGGATCGTGGTGCCCGGCCGGTAATCGGTGGCCACCACCTGCCGGGCAGCCTCCGCGGCCTGGGTTGCCGCGGGTTCTACTGGTGTCCTAGAGCGCTCGGGTATCGGTGCGGTTGCCGCCGCGCCGGTGGCGCGGTCCTGGGCCCTGCCGGTCGCGGGCAGGGCTGTGCCGCCCGGGTCAATCGTGGCCGGGTCGGTCGGGGCGTCGAAGGGCTCATCGAACAGCGACGGTTGCGCCGCCGCCGGCGCCCGCCGCCCGCCACTTCTTACCGGGCGGGAAGGCGTGGGCGATGCAGTTCCTCCAGGACCAGCTGCTCCATTTCCTCCCGGGCGTCCTTGCTGGCCCGTCGTGCCCGTAACTGCGTTGCCGGGGGTGGTGTCGTCGCGGGGACCGGTGTGCCGTCCTCGATCCGGCTCTGCCACAGCAGACCCATATTCACCTGGAAGGCGATACTGCGGTCCGGCCACACCGTCTTCACGGCCTCCTCGGTCTCCTCGCTCGCCGCCGTCCGCCACACGCCCCGCCACCGATCCGGGTCGGTCCGTCGCCGCACCGACTCCGGGTCGTCGCCCTCCGGGAGCCGGAAATAGCTCTCCCTCTCCCGTACCTCGGCTTCCCACTCCTCCTGGGCCGCCTGCTCCTGCGCCGTCAGGTCCTCCTCCGGAATCTGCTCGTACAGCTCCTGGCTCAGCACGATCTCCTCCGCCTGCGCGCGCGCCGAGTTGATCAACCCCACCTGCGTCAGGTAATCCGGCTCCGCCCCGTGATGCGCCGCCCGCCACTCCCGGATCACCGCGTGCTGCGTCTCGATCTGCAACTGCCCAATCATCTCCGAGAGCCGGTCGGCTTCCGTCTGGAAGAACTCCCCCGCTTCCTGATCGCTCCACTCCGGGGGAACTCCGATCTGGTTCACCCACACCCGCTCCACGATCTGCTGTATTGCCTCGTTCATCAGCTGACCCCTCCTCAAGGAAACTGAACAGATCGGGCTGCTCGGCATCGCCCCTGCTACCTCGTGCCACCGCAAACCCCTAGGCGCACCCTCGGTCCCCGAGCGGCGGGACCCACCCTGCTCGGCACAGCCACCCCGGTGCGTCACCCGCATGCCTGCCGGTCTCACTATTCCCGATCTGCTGTGGCACGGCCAGGAACCCCCCGCGCTCCGCCGCAGTCCGGTCATGGCTATCTCTCCCCTGCGTCGGCGACCGCAGCCTGCGCTTTGGCTCGGGCCAGGGTGCGGTACACCGTGGAGCGGCCCACCTGCATCAGCTCAGCCAGCTCGGCCATGGTGTGCTCACCCTCGTTGTACAGCTGCACCAGGTGCTTCTGCAGCGCCGCACTGAGTTTGGGTTGCTTACCCTTCAGCCGGCCCTTCGCTCTAGCGACCTTCATGCCTTCCCTGGTCCGCAACCGCGACAGGTCGACCTCGAACTCCGCGATCATCGCCAACGCGTTGAACAACAGCTTGCCCACCGGGTCTGTCGGGTCGTGCACGGAGCCGCCGATGTTGAGTTTCACTTGCCGTTTGGTCAGTTCGTCGGCGATGTCGCGGGCATCGGGCACCGACCTCGCCAACCGATCCAATTTCGTGACCACCAAGGTCGAGCCCTCGTGGCAGGCCGCGAGAGCTTCCCGCAGACCCGGGCGCTGCCGATTCGTGCCGGTCAGCCCGTGATCGACATAGATACGATCCGGCACTACGCCGAGCGCGGTCAGGGCATCCCGCTGCGCTGTGAGGTCCTGGGAATCGGTGGAACACCTTGCGTACCCGATGAGTTCCCATGTCGTCATACGCGGAGAGTACCGAAAGCCCCCCGGCTTACGGTCTAATTCGAGGGCGTCTTTGCTGGCTGGCCATGTTTTTGCCGAACGCGGTTGGCGCGTTATCGCGTGTGCGCTATCCGTTCCTCCAGCGCCTCGCGGGCGAGCTGCGAGAGGGTCTTTCCCTCTTGGGCGGCGATCTCGGCGGCGCGGTCGCGCAGGGTTGAGGCAACGCGGAACGCGATCTGCGGCGAAGTGGCTGCCGTGCCGGACAAGGAGGGTCGCCCGGCGGCGCGGCGCGCCTGCTCGACGATGTTCTCGGCGACCTCCGGGGTGAGCCGGGTTCCGTCCGCTAGGCGCACGTCCTCCTGAGCGAGGTCGACATCGTCACCGATCGGCGTCGCGGTGGTGACCCGAGGTGAGGTGCGTTCAGGCATGAGGGTTGTTCCTTCCTCGCAGCTGTGTCGGCATGACGTGGATGACAAGCAGGACGTCCTCCCCGTCCTGAGTGTCGTCCAACTCGACGGCAATGATCTCCAGCTCACGTTCTCGTTCGTCGCGGCCGACGTACCGCCAGCCTGGGCTCCCCTGCTCGGTGACCATGCTCATTGGTGCGGTGCGGGCCATGACGTACCGAGCAGAACTGCGGCCGACCCGATGCTTCCGCGCGGCTTGAGTGAACCGGATCAGCACAAATTCAATACTGTCAGACACAACATGTTGTGTCAAACAGAACGGTGCTCAAGATGTGTGCCACATAACCCCCCGTCATCGAGAATCCTTCCGGACGGGTCTTACGGGACGATCGGCCGTGGGACCGACCTCGGCTAAGTTTGCTTGTCGGAAGTTAGCTGCACCGTCCCGCAGGGGGTTCGGCTTGCGGGACAACTGCTGCGGGGCAACGCCCCACGGCGTTCGACTACGTCGTGCCGCGAGCTCGGTGCGCGGTGATCACCTCACCGAGCGCCTCCAAGTTCGGCTGATGGGTCGTCACGCTGTCGAACCCGTACACCTCCTGGCGGCGCCGCAACTCGGTCGCGGCTTGGTCGGCGTCTCGGGCGAGGAGGACGAACGGAGTGTCCAAGAGCTGCTCAACGGTGAGGTTGGAACCGCTGGCCGCGATCTCGGCAGCAGCGGCCTCGGGATCCCGGCCGATCACCACCTGCTGCAAGAGCACATCCGAACGGTAGGGCCGTCCGTCGGCCCCTGCGCGCACCTGGTCCACGCGCTGTGCCGTCTCAGCTGCTGAGGACAGGGTGAACGTGCCCGCGGGGGCGCCGGTGATCTGGCGGAGCCCGGCGAAACCGACGACCTCGGCGTGTCGGGCCGCTACCGACAGCCCGGGACCCGACATCGCACCAACCATCACCGGCACCGGTTGCTGCACGGGCTGCGGTTGGTGACCTTCGTCTGCGAGCCAGCGGCGCACCTCGTGCACCAGCTCCTCCAGCGCCTGCACCCGCTGGCCCAGGGGCAGCCAGGGCAGACGGGCGTCCTCATGCTCCCTCCTCATGTGCCCAGCACCGAGCCCGAGCTCGGCACGCCCCTGGGATAACAGGTCGAGGGTGGCGACCTCGCGGGCGAGTAGCGCCGGATTCCAGAATCCGGCGTTCAGCACATACGTGCGCAGGCGGAGCCGTTCGCTGATCATCCCGGCGGAGGTCAGCGCCGCGAAAGGCGCGAGCCCACCGAGGTGGTCGGGGGCCGCGAAAACGTCATACCCGAGTTCGTCGACGCGATGCACCAACTGGTGAAAGTCCCGGCGAGACGAGACGGCGTGCACGTTGACGCCAAATTGGATGTCTGACATTGCCTCATGCTGTCCCGAGGTCACAGGCAACACGATGCCTTCCGCTACTGGCGAACGCTCCCCGGTGCCGAGTCGCAACGATTGACGCGCCCACGTCGCGCAGACCGATCCCCTTTACGGCGATCGGGTTGGGCACGGTCTCAGCGGTAGAAGGTGAAGATCAGCTCATCGGGGCGGAGCGGTCGGGGTGGTGTGATGAGTCGGTTCACGCCGACCCGCATTCCAGTGCCTTCGATCCACTCCTCGCAGGACAGTTCCTCGAACCCCGCCTGGCTGAACCATCGGCGGATGTCGGGTCCGAGGTCGGGGTCCTGCGCGCCGCGAGTCCAGATGATCGTCGCTGCTGGCGTGCAGAACCGACGCGACACGTGCACGAGGCGCTCGATGTCGGCCGCGGAGATGTTGCCCATGATCCCGCTCAGGATGACGAGGTCGGCAGGTACGAGCCCGGCATAGGCGTCGGTGGTCCCCGCGTCGGCTTCGACGACCGAGAGGGCCAGTCCGAGGCGAGCGATGTGGCGTTGCGCGATGGCGACGTTCGTCGGGTCGATCTCGATGAGGGCTCCGGTCACTCGGGCACGGTCCTGCGGGCTGCGCTCCTCGAGTGCGCCGAGGATGTCGTGGCCTTGGCCGGCGCATGAGCTGAGCACGCGAACCGGGCCAGGCGTCCGGTCGAGCCAGTCGAGGATGGCTCGCTGGACGTGGCGCAGCCGCACCGAGAGGCTCGACTCAGGATCGTCATACGCCGCGTGCCAGCCCACGTAGTCACGCAGGTCGGGGTGCTCGGGACTTGCATTCGGGCGATGATCCTCCACGCTCGTCATTGTCCAACAGCGTCCGCGAGACCGTCCGAGGAATGATCCGACCATCACCAACTGCCGTTCCGGTCACCGATCCCCAACCGACACATGGTCGACTCGACGGCAGATGCACCGCTGGTGGTTCGCTGACCGTTCCGCTTACGAGAAGCCGGTGCGAGGTTCCAGTGGGCAACCGTCGACATCGAGACTCCTGCCCCA
>JAABUI010000208.1_pt1 | contig 72094 bp, 58 predicted proteins | sample 5559111 | NCBI WGS metagenome assembly JAABUI01 (sample SAMN10711870, study PRJNA513365) | rock metagenome | isolation source: Antarctica rocks | place: Antarctica: Victoria Land, Buttleship Promontory | reverse complement strand
GAAGCTGGCTACATATGTGTGTTCCTCAGCCGACGCTAGGCCCAATAGGGACTAGTCAAGGTGACGGAGCGAGGATAGGCCTGGTAAGGCTAGAAGGCTGAGCCTGGCAAGGCTAGGATCGTGACATCGTCAGACACATCAGTCTTCTCTGAATTTGAAGGCTTTTCTCGACACGAACGTCAAGCTGAAGCATCATTACGACCTTCTGATCGAGAAACGCTCTTACAAGCGTGTCAATGAAACCAGTAGCTTCAGTCGAAGTTCTTCTCTTTCCTTGATTCGCTCAACAACAAATCACGAGAATCGAAGCTCGTTCGCAGTTTCTTTCACAAGCTGTGAAAACTCGCTTTCGATGATTGATTGAATCTCGAATGAGGTCGCACTTGATAATTCAACGTCGGCATCATCAGTCTACTTCGACCTTTCACTATCAATCGACTCGAGACTTCTCAACGAGTCCGACCCGCAGCCTATCATGCTCTTCTTATAGCACGAGATGGTTTCAAGTTCGCAATCAAAGAGCTAGATATACGAGACTTTCACAGTCCTTTAAGTATCTTGCAGTTCAAGAGATGCTTCATGTTAGAACTCTCTCGCATGAAATTATGTAACAGCAATGATTAGATAATCATTGAATAATCAGGGTCTCGAAGTGATCGCTCTGATCGCTCGAATCAGAAGTGATCACAGTGAGCATGACGAGCATGATGCTCATCTTGCTCATCTTGCTCGGGGATGATCAGAGTGATCATTCAGAGCAGAGACGGCTTGGCACGATTCTTCTATGTCTATATAACGATGATCGTTCTCTTAGATAGAAGCTTTGTGCTCAACTCATGTAATAGTCAATACAGTCTATTGTCTTAGCTATTCTCAGATCTTCAGTCTAGTGATTAGTTTGTTACTATACTGATCTCTGTTTATATCTTGTGTTGTTAAAGAGACAATCATTACACTTTGAGCATCACTCTTTCACAAGATATCAGAGCATCATCTTATCACGATCGTTATGTCATTCTCAGAACGAATCACATCGACAGACATCACTGCATTCTCGAATAGCAAGTCAGCAGTTAAGATATCAACATCAAATCTGTACTATGAAGATAGAGATAAGCTTGACGCTTTTCTTATACAAGTGAACGTCTATGTCAGAGCACACAAGAAACTAAGTTCATCAAGTGACAAGATATTGTTTGCATTCTCATACTTCAAAGAAGATGTTTTCAAATGATTTAAATCATTGATAAAGAATCACTTGAAGAATAAGTCAGAAGATCGAGAAGATGAGACTAACAGAGTCTTTGAAGACTTCTCTAACTTTGAGCAAGCAATACGAAGAATGTATGAAGACATAGATGCGGAACGAATCATCGAACGACAGCTGTATGATATTAAGCAATCAGAATCAGCATTCAAGTACGTCGCTGCATTTCAGTCAATTGCAGCAGAGATCGAATGAGATGACTCGACTCTTACAGCACAGTTCTATAGAGAACTGAAGAATGTGATAAAGAACGAGATAGCTCGTACGAATAGATTCGCGACTTTGCACGCTATGATTAGCAAGACAATCGTGCTGAATAATCGACAGTACGAGCGAAGACTTGAAAAAAAGAACAAGATCGCTTATGTCTCAATTGCACGAAGCAAAGAAAAGAAGAAGCAACTCTATTACGATTCTCAGTCTATGAAGTTAGACGCTACTCGAAAGATATCAACGAACGCTCGCGATAAAACAGTTCAGCAGAGCAAGACATGTTACACATGCGAGAAGCTAGATCATTTCTTCAGAGATTGTACTCAGAATAAGTACAAGAACAAGTCAAAGCTCTATGATAAACAAGACAGATCTTTCGCAGCAACGAAAGAAGATCAGAAAGACAAGCATCAAGCGTTGTCGTGAACAGCATGTTACGAAGACAACTGTTGCATTCATCTGAGTGATAAGAAAGATTCTGAATGATATTCGAAACTCTCACGAAAGAATCGTTTCTACGCAGCAATTCATCGTCAATCGAAAGTGCATGATGAGAATAGTGACGAAAGTTCGTTCACTATGATCGCGAAACCAGAGATTCTCGACAGCAAAGCATATGACTCGAACAGGTTGAACAGCACTGAAGAAGCTATTCGTCAAGCAGTCGAAGAAGAAAATCGACTTAGCGAAACTCTACGAGCATTCACTATCGCAGCAGAAGATGCTCTCAAACAAGAAGAAGATCATCTTGAAGTAAAGAAAGATCTTAGAAAGCTTACAAATCAAGCGAGTTTTATAAGCATGTACAACGAATTGTACACTCTCTTTAGACAAAAAGAGAAAGATTTTTCACAGCGCATGCAACAGATCAAGAATGAAATACATCAGACTATTTATGACTTAGTTCAAGATGAGTCAATCGCATTGCGCAAGAGCATTCGATATCGTGACATAGTCATGAAGAAGTCATTCACAGAAGTCAAGTTCATCAAGCAAGAAGAATATGTACTTTTCGATGAAGATCATATATTCAGAGAACTTAGATAGATGACAGAAGTCATCAGAGAGAGATTTGACTTATGTGATTCAAAGAAATATTCACAGAAGAAAGTCAATTCAAATCGATTTCAGTACATAGAACAAGTACTTGAGAAGCAAGCTTCTAGTTCAAAAAACTAGAAGACTCTTCGATCGATGAATCATCGAAGAAGTCTAGTCAAGAATCGAAAATCGAAAGCATATTTGTCTTCATGAATGACTCAACGCAGTTACGAGTCTGAATCAAGATCAACGATCATGCAGCACGTCTATTCATTGACAGTGACTGTACGAGAAACTACATGTTCTCAGAATTTGCTAGAAAAGCGCAAATATCTATGCAGAAGAAGAAAGAATCTTACAATCTGCGAAACTTCGATGAAACATTCATGAAGTATAACAATGAACTAATAGATCAAGAGACTCGACTCATTCACTTGAGACTCGAACGTCATTGAGAGAAGTTGCGTTTAGACGTTACGAAGCAGTCAGACAGCGATATAGTTCTAGACATATCATGACTTCGTACGATCAATTCGATGATAGATTGAATCAATGAGACAATCGCTTTTCTTCATACAGAAACGATGCGATTGCACTCGATATTGAAGTCATCAGAGAGTGTGAAGATCTTCGCAATGACAGCGAACGATATGCGCAGCGAGCTGAAAAACAGTTCAGATGCACAGATGTTATGAAGCAGAGAGATTAAAAGTAATTTCGCTATCGTTAAAATTTCTAAAGAATATCAGAAATATAAGATTCTGTTTGAGAAAGAGAGTGATCAAGAGACACTACTCAAACATCAATCGTGAAATCATGAGATCAAGCTCATAGATGACAAGAAACTCACGAAACAGTTCATTTACTCATTGTCAGCAGAAAAGCTTGACGCTTTGCGACAATATCTGAAGAAGAACATGCGAAAAGAATTCATTAGAGAATCGCAGTCGTCAGCAGAATATTCAATTCTGTTTGTTTTGAAATCGAATGAAAGTCTAAAACTATGTGTCGATTACAGAGCACTGAATAACATCACGATTAAAAACAGCTATTCGCTATCGCTCATATCTGAACTGCAAGACAGACTGCAGAGAGCACAGTGATTTACGAAATTCGATATATTCGAAGCATTCAATTGAATACGAATTAAAGAAGAAGACGAGTGAAAGACAGTCTTTTGCACTCGACTAGAACATTACGAGTATTTGATCATGTCTTTCGATCTAATCAATGCTTCAGTCACGTTTCAGGCATTTGTGAACAACGTGCTACGACGTTATCTGAATCAGTTCGTCATAGTATATCTGAACGATATACTAGTATATTCAAAGACGAAGAAAGAACATGTGCAACATGTTAGAAAAGTTCTACAGACTTTAAAGAAAGTCGATCTGCGCATCAAGTCAGAAAAAAGTGAATTTCATGTACAGAGTGTACAGTTTTTGAAATTCATAGTCACGTCTCAGAATCTAAGAATGAACTTAAAGAAAATAGAAGCTGTTACGACTTGATCGATGTCAAAGTCAAAGATCGAAGTTCAATTCTTTCTAGAATTCGCGAACTTTTATAGACGCTTTATAGAGAAATACTTCAGAATCGTCTCGTCACTTACGAATCTTACGAAAAAGAATATATCGTTCGTGTGAACTGAGAAAGCAGAAGAAGCTTTCGAGAAGCTGAAGAAATTGTTCATTTCTCAGTCAGTACTGATCATGTTTGAATCAGAAAAACCTATTACGCTCGAGACGAACGCATCAGATGAAGCTATTGAGACGTGTATCAGTCAATCAGACGATAAGAGACGTCTGCACTTTATTGCTTACTACAGTCGTAAGCTTACAGTCGCTGAATTGTACTATGAGATACATGACAAGAAGCTACTAGCTATTGTCGACTCTTTCAAACAATGAAGAGTGTATCTGAAAGAATCTAGACATCAGATTCAAGTATATACAGATCATAAGAATCTGTTATACTTCACGATCACGAAAGTTCTAAATCGAAGACAGATTAAATGATCGAAGAAATTGTCGTCGTACAACTTCAACATTCAATATCGAAAGAGATCTGAGAACTCGAAGATCGATGTCTTGAGTAGAAGAGCAGATCACATGACAGATAGATCACAGATTAATCAGACTATCTTACAACAGAATCAGAACGATTTCATTGTCTACAATAGACAAAATGCAGCTACGCTACGAATCTACAATCGAGATCTCGAGAAATGAATAAAGCTAGAGCTAGCAAAGAACTCAGTCGCACAGAATATTATAGAGAATATTGCTGACAACGCGAACTTTGAGATAACTAACGAAATACTGACATTTCAAGATCTCATCTATGTTTCAACAAGATGCAGACAAGAGATAATAGACGATTATCACAGATCAATGATACATGAACATCAAGATTCGAACAAAATCATTGAAAGAATATCTAGAATCTACTACTTCTCTAAGATGAGAAAACAAGTAGAAGATATCATAAGAAAATGCGACGTATGCATTTGAATGAAGCATAGTCGACACAGATCTTACGAACTTTTGAAAAGTTTCAGCACATCGAATCATGCATGAAAAAGCATAGCTTTGAACTTTATAGTCAAGCTATCAAAGTCAAAAGAAAGAGTTACAAGAACAATGTATGACTCTATATTGATGATCACAGATAGACTAATCAAGTACGAATATTTCTTGTCATACAAGAAAGCAACATTCGCAGAAGATTTGACTTACACATTTCTGAGAACGATTGTAGTCAATCATGATTTATCAGATGAGATAATTTCGAATAGAAACAAGCTGTTCACATCGAAATTCTGAAAATCATTAGTGAATCAACTAGATATTCATCATAAGCTGTCTACAGCTTATCATTCACAGACGAATGAACAAACAAAAAGAATGAATCAGACACTGAAACAGTATCTCAGATGCTATATCAACTATAGACAGAACGATTGAGTACAGCTACTGTCAGTAGCACAGTTGACTTTCAATAGCACAACAACGAAAGTAATCAGTGTGTCATCATTCTTTGCAAACTACGAGTTCGAGTCGAAGACTCTCAAGAAATCGCGTGAGTTTGTGCAAATAGCTCAGAAAGCTACAATACAGATCGAACAAATACATTTGTTGCACAAAGAGCTGCAGAAGAATATACAGTTTCTAAGCAAGCGCATGACTCTGTATGCGAATAAGAAAAGAGATAGAGAATCTACTCTTAAAAAGAAGAACAAAGTTTATTTACTAAGGCGAAATATCAAGATAAAAAGATCAAGTAACAAGTTGAATCACACGAAACTAGAATCATTTGAGATTCTAGAAGAAAAGAGATCGATTAACTACGAGTTGAATCTTTCAGCATCTATGAGAATACATTTGATATTTGATATTTCTCTTTTGAAGTCTGCAGACTCGAATACATCAATTCAAACAGAATCTTCAGAAATTGATTCAGAGAGTCAGAACATCGAGTACGAAGTAGAGAATATACTAGATCGACAGAATATCAAAGATCAGTCTCATTGATTAGTCAAGTGAAAAGATTACGAACATATCTAGAACACTTGAAAATCGAAGAGAAATCTCAAGAACTGTCAGACGCTTCTGCGACAGTTTCAGTTGAGAAACTCAGTCAGTCAAAGTCTGATGAAATCTCAATCTGCTCGAAAGACACGTCAAAGAGAAGATCGTTCAGCGATGACTCGCTAGTCTTTCTCTCATCTTTCTCGAGCTCGACGATGTTTCGAAACTTTCGTTCAATCATCGTCTGTTTCTTGTTCTTCAGAAACACAAATTGATTTTGCAGACGAGTAGCTCTCGCGAAGATCTCTTGCATCTGCTTGTGAGCGTTCAGCAGCTCACGAAGAACGCGATCGCGTTCTGCCTTTACTCTTTTTCACTTCATCACGAAGAAAGTAAGATTGCATTTGCGATCGAGATACACACACTCGATGCAACGATCAGTTTCGTTGCCGACACGGCATTTCTTTTGCAAGCGACTGCAGTGTTCACAGAGACGCATGACAGCACGCTCAGAATTCGTACGCTCAAGAAAATCTCTGCGACGCAAGGTAGAGTTTTTGATTGTGCGATGAGAAAGCATGAAGGAAAAGTGATTTTCGAAACGAAAATCTTAGAAGAGGATCTAGTGTTAGAACTCTCTTGCATGAAATTATGTAACAGCAATGATTAGATAATCATTGAGTAATCAGAATCTCGAAGTGATCGCTCTGATCGCTCGAATCAGAAGTGATCACAGTGAGCATGACGAGCATGATGCTCACCTTGCTCATCTTGCTCGAGAATGATCAAAGTGATCATTCAGAGCAGAGACGACTTGGCACGATTCTTTTATGTCTATATAACGATGATCGTTCTCTTAGATAGAAGCTTCGTGCTCAACTCATGTAATAGTCAATACAGTCTATTGTCTTAGCTATTCTCAGACCTTCAGTCTAGTGATTAGTTTGTTACTATACTGATCTCTGTTTATATCTTGTGTTGTTAAAGAAACAATCGTTACACTTCAACGACTCATATAGTTAGAAATGAGAGTGTGTTGTATAAGACGCTAGTTTGAACTCAGACTGAATGAGATAGAAAAATTGAATACGTTACACTTGTCGAGTACTCTCAATTTTCACGTCTGAATAAAAGTGATGACGTATGAAAATCTTTTCAACTCATAAGCAACTCGTTGACTCTAAGACTGTGTTCTTGAGACAGTTCTACATAGTCTACAGTCAACTTGTGACAATAGCAGAGTTTTGTCGTGAATTCAATAACTTTTCAATTAACGCAGAAGTTGAGAGATTCTTCTTTGCATCTTGATTTGAGATTTCAAATTTGACACTCTTTTTCGAGAAGTCAAAATTGAAGCCTCATGAAGAGTCAAAAGCTCTTGATGTTCGATTCTGTTTCTATTCATGCTCGAACTCTTCAAACTACGAGACTAAATTCACTGAAGCGATAGCTGATGCTTACTTTGAAGATTCTGAGCATTTCACTCTGCGAAAGGTTCAAAAAAATGGCCTCTCGTCGATTCAATAATGTGAAGCGCACGAAGTGAAACAAGAAATGCAGAGAGAAACTTTCAGAAAATATTTGTAAGATTCTTGATTTCTCATGATCAAGCGTTGCTGACACGATTTAAGATAAAGGGCTGGGAATCGTGGTAGAAGCGTCGCAAGTACGGCTCAAAACCAACTCAGATGATTCTTATACATGGGAAAAATTGAAAGAAAAAGAGCATCTGTTCTCGAAAAACCTAAGTGATCTTTCGACTGACCAGCTTAAGAATTTGTGTGACGATGTCGATAAATCGTTTACAGTCATCTGAAAGGCCTCTATACAATCGGAAATTCAGGGACAGAATGAGGAAGAATCTGTACGTGCTGCTCGTCTTTTGTCAATCAGATATTTGACTGACTGCTCAATAAGTTTCTGGAATTTCACAAGCAGAAAGTCAGCTTTGTTGCAAGAATTGACGAGCTACATCAAGACAATATTAGATTAGCTCGCGAAATTAGCAAGTGGGAAGATGAGGCAGTCATAGAATCGGAAAGAAGACGAATGGTTGAATATGAGACCAGTCAACTGAAAGATACTATTCAGCAGCTTCGAATGAACAACAAAAACCTTGAGAACCACATTAGTGAGTGAAAACTAATGGCCGAGAAGTTCAAGAGCAACGCAGTCAAATGCTGTAGAGAAATGAACAAGATTTTCACAGCTCTGAAGAAGGTAAAATCGAAGCTATCTTGCATCTGCATCGAGGAGCAACACAGATAGCGAATCTTGCGCCCAATCTTAAGCGGGCAAGTGTGAGTCAAGAAGATAGTATAGCTGTGATAGATAGACAGTTTGCAGAGCTTGCATCTGACTTTAAAAATCTGCATTCCACGTATGCAATTCCCTACAAGCTTTCGATAAGAGTATATTTGTGTATCACGCTGAGTGTTTCTCGCCTTTCGTTCAAAAGAATCTCGGCTGCTCAGTTCTTCTAGATGATCTAACAACATACTCAAGCTAGTTTTGAATACATGGTCAGTGATAGTTGGCAAGAATCTTCAAACTAGAAAGTGACTTCTCGAAAATAAATATTTCTCGCATCACTTCTGGCTTCGCCATTCACTTCTGACACCTCGACTTCACTTCTGGCACCTCGACTTCACTTCTTCTAGCATCTTCATTCACTTCTGGCTCTCAATTCGCTTTCTTCGTTCGAGAACTGAGATGAAAATCTTCTGAATAACTTCGTACCTGAACACTTGAATCGTCTAAGCTGATTTACGATTGTGAGTTTGCAACTTGAGAACTTGAAATTTCGATGTTGATGATTAAAATGTTTCACGTCAGACATTGTCAAGCAAGCGAAGGCACGATGTCATTGGAAAAGCATTTCTATACTATCGTGCTAAGTAATTGTAATGACAGACAGTTTTCAATGAAAGTTTAATGCAAGACGCGAAATATCAAACGAGAGATAGCATTCGCCAGGAAAGTTTGCTCGGAAGAGAGTGACAAGGCCGCGAAACGTTTTCGTAAAGCAAAAAAGATAGTGCGGTTTGAATAGACGCTTATAGTGCGGTCTCAAGGAGTGTAAAAGCCTGCTCGATTCTTCACTTCGTCCTTCTTGAATTTGAATGCTGCGAAACAGATGTTGCTGAGATTGATATTGATATTGACATTGATTCCGAAGTTGCTGATACTGTCACTTCATACTATTGTCTATGCAGTCATGATCGATGTCGATTGTCGCTGATATTGTTGAAGGACCTGTTGAACCGCGCTGACTATCATTGCCTGAACTGCGAAGGACGAGATCATATCAGCTTGAGTTGGCTGAGCGACTTCTAGCTGTGCGACTTCTGCTTGGGTAACTCCTGCTTGAGAAACTGCTGGTTGAGTTGCTTCTGCTTGAGGGACGACTGGTTGACTTACTGTCGGTTGAGCGACATCTGGCTGCGCGAATCCTGGTTGAACGAATTCTGGCTGAGCGACATCTTGTTGAGCGAATGCTGGTTGAACCAATTCTGGCTGAGCAAACTCTGATTGAGCGAATGCTGGTTGAACGAATTCTGGCTGAGCAAACTCTGATTGAGCGAATGTCGATTGAGCGACTGTTGTTTGAGCTGCTTTTGCCGCTTTGAATTGGTCATTCTTGATTCGCTGCATCGTCTTCATTTCTTCATTTAAGAGTTCAGCATCTGTTTGTGACATTATGAAAATCTTTCGTTCTTCGAACTCGATCATTTTGCGATATGACAAATAATTTTGTAGATCTTGATCAACTCGTGCTTGGTCAGCAACTCTGATGAGATCACTTCGCGACATTAGCGTGTCTTTAAGATCTCTCACTCATTTCATCATAACAGAGATACGAAGATATTGACCTGCACTCGTTGTTATGACGTCGTCAATCGACATGGCGATTCAACGCATGCTCTTGTATCTGTGCTTGTGTTGAGCAATGAATTCTTTTGTCGGCTTCTCGATGAATGTGACCGTATTCAGATCTAGATTGGGAGGTACTTTCGTCGATTTTCACACATGCAATTCTGACTTCTTCTCGACCAAAAATTGGAAGTTCTTAAAGACCTTACGTTTGAATATAATCGGCTCGCCGTTCAGAGTAAGTTTGTTCATGACTTCGCTTATCTTCGTGTCGCTATTATTGGCAGATTCCGCATCAGCAGGTGAGTCTTCTGCATTTCTCATCTTCATGTCATCTTGATTGTCAGAATCAGAACTAGAATCAGAATCAGTACTAGTACTATCGATGTCGATGCCGATGCCGATGCTGTTGCCAGTATCAGTACTTGTGTTAGTGTCAGAGTCAGTGCCAGCATTATTATCAGAATCAGCGTCAGTGCCAGTGTCAGTGTCAGTGCCAGTGTCAGTGTCAGTGTCAGTGTCAGTGTCAGTGTCAGTGTCAGTGTCAGTGTCAGTGTCAGTGTCAGTGTCAGTGCCAGTGTCAGAATCAGTATCAGTGTCAGACTGAGGTTTCTCGATCTCTGAAAGTCAAGCAGGCTTCTTATTTATGTCTGCATATTGTCAAGCTCAGGTCTCAGAAAAGACACGTTTCTCACAGAATTCTTGTGTTGCGACACAAAGAGTCTCAAAAATGGCGGTCAGCTTCTTCTTCTGTTCAGGATCGATCGTATTTTGATAAGTCATTCTCAGTGCCTGTGTATTTTGATACTTGTCTTGAAGATACTTCAGAGGAAATTTTCCGCGGCTTGAATTATAGCCTTTTTCGGTATTGTGGGCTTCGATGTCACTATTAACCTTTTCGATAAAAGCGACCGCTCTCTCATTAGAGGGATCGATCTGCAGCCGACGAACACTTTCTATGAAGAGTGTTGTTTCTCAAAACGATTTATGTGATCTTTTAGATCTCTCTGTTGCTACGTCTGATGTGATGATAGAAATGTTAAAGTTACTTCGATCGTTGTTTAATTCTGTATTATGGTCAGTTTGGCAGCTTTTGATTGATGTTTCGTAACTTACTTTGCTGCGCCTGCGTGATCTTTTCTTTTCATTCTTCAGGCTGCTTGTCAGAATGAATCAGAGCGGAAAGTTGCTTGTACACTTGCGTCATTGCAGCTTTGTTTGCATGATGAAATTGCTCTAGCGCTTCATCCGGGCTATCGTTATTGATTCGATCGATTTCATACTGTTGTTGTTCGCGTAGCTGGCTTTGACTTAACTCGTCTATTGAACCAAGCGATTCGAGGACGATTTTCGCCCCTCGCTCAGAGAATCTTGTCTGACGCGTAGTAGCGAAGGTTTGATTGAACTCTTGATTTGCAGCATTGTTGAAACTTTCACCTGCGATATTATTGAAGATGTCATTTGCATCATTGTTAGAGGGTCTTGATGAACTCATGGTTTAAAAGGTCGAGTAAGGGAGTAAAAGGCTGTGAGTTTGTCTTGTAATCAGGTCAACTGATTTTGACTGCGAATGTTCTTCGAATCAAAAGAATTCTGGTAACAAATATATTGTTGCATCGAAGAATTTTTGAATCTCTATCAAAACTGCTTTGTCTTAACTCAACCACGAAAACACAAGAGCGGTACTTATAGTAACAGCGAGAGCACAGCAGTCAATTAGGCTCACATAGGCGTCGGTTTTGACTGTGTCATCGACGTAATCGATTCTGGCTGCGTTTCGATTCAAAATGTGCTTCTCGAACGAGCATTCATAATCGGCGCCTGAGAATTCAGAATAGGCGTCGAACTTATGTGATCGATAAAGAACATGTTTGTTCTCGATGAGTCTTTTCACTGCATCGTGAACATGAAAAGAATAAAGTTTCTCACGCTGTTGATGCTGTGCATCGTTGCAATGTGAGTATTCCGCACTCATATCGAATAAACTAATGTGCCTTTTCTCAGTCATGCGGACGAAACACTAGAGATCATCAACATCGAGATTGATATATCATGGAACTCAACGAGCGTAAATTCCAGTGCAGAAGCGTCGATCAACAGTGCGAAAACGCCTTTCAGTATCGATCTCAATGTCATTCCGAAAAGAACAACGGCAGCAGTTGTCTCAAGTGAATCTGGCGAGTCTACGTCTGCATTCACTCAATCATCAGATTTGAGATCGTCGATCGGAACTCAGATTGACTCTTTCATGCCAACGGGCTCATCTTGACCTGGCTATCGAGGTTTGACCGGCTCAGCTTCAACAGCAAGTCAGTCAACAAGTTTGCAGCAATCGAATAACAGTCTCTGAGCGAGCGATAATCTGAGGTCGACAGCGCAAGTCTCTTCTTCTTCATTCTCTGAAAAGACGTTGATAAAGAAAATTTCGAAGGAAGAGATTGACTTGCTCATCATTCTTGACTGTGTCACTGAAATGCTTCTTTAGATAGATCATAGTGAAGATAGAATTCAGACAATAGTTTTCATTTCAGCCATTCATAACATTCACGAGGAAAGTTTCGTTGAGAGACTGTGCAATGATTCTACATACGGCAAAGACTTGGTTCTTCTATCTACGAGCATAGCCAGGCATATATGTTCGTCATCAGGTGGAAAATAAATGTCATCGGCGAGGCGCAGATGCCTGCATGTGAGGTAAGTATGACATAAATAAAGTGTGGCTGCGTTATCTAAGACTGCATGAAATAGTGCGGCTGAGAGACATAGCCAAAATTGACTGCCCTTGTTCTCATAAATGTTCAGTCACATCGCAATTCTTCATTTCTACTTCGAGAAAGATTCTTCATCTAAAATCTGAGGCTGATACGTTACTTGAGACCACAAAACGGCTCTCGTTAAGAGAAGAAGCTCATTAAATCCTTCACATTTCGTACCTGCACTTCAGCTCGGACATTTTACTGCCACTCTACTCGTGACACGACATTACATTGCGCTCAGCCGTGGTTCTGAGCTCGTTCGAGCTGAAAGATTCTTTGGTTTGAGCGATCATGCATGATTTTGAAGGTTTTCGACCAGAGTTCTAGAACAATATATTCGCTAGAAAAGTGATCTGTCATCTATGACTTCTTCTAGATTGATAGTGATCGAAGAAACAGAATTCTATCTAGGCTAAACAGAATGCAAATCATGAACCAGTGCATGTTCATCTTAGCGTGCTATCATAGATCGTTACAAAAAGAGAGCCTTTTAGCGAGACATTTGACCCTAGGCGCGCTATTCATTCGAGGCACAAGACACACGAATAAAGTTGAAGCTTCCTCGATACTAGTGTTCTGCTGACTTACTGCTCATACCTCGCATTCGTCTAATAATGTCACAAGCGAATACAGTCAGCTTCTTCTTCGTTAGAATTGTTATGACAGTCAGCAGCTGTTTTCATTCGATAGTTCATCATGTATTCTTCACAGCTTCAAGCTTGAATTTGATCGTCATCTTGATCTAAGTGACTCAAATTCAGCTGTTCTTGTTTCTCTAATGAACGAGACATCTGAATGAATTTGAAATTCTCTACATTGTCTCAATTGCTATCTTTTCCGAACTTCACATTCTGCGAATAACGAAGAGTTTCATCGAGCTGATCGTCTTTGCAGTCGAGTTTCGTGAAAACAGCTAAGATAAGCGTCGAACGAGTGTAGATCAAAGAGTCTTCATTGATTGTCTGCATCATGATCAGAAAAAGCGAGTTTGAACGCTAGTTCATATATACTTACATCGACATCAGGTGCTTGATTGTCTCTCATCTGAAGAGCAATAGACTCATAGATACTTTGAATTGTCGATACAGCATTGACGAGTGCACTGACTAGATAGTAACAGAATAGAGAGACGAGACAAGTCTTCAAGACGCTAATAGATATCATGTTGATCTATCAGATGAGATGTGAATGTATAACAGTTTGCAAAATCAATAGATTAAAAGAATTTGACTCAAGAAGAATTTTTATAGAGACGATATTCGATCACATTCAATTTCAACTTCTGTTCTATTCGATTCTGAAACTTATGTAGAACTTTCATGAACATTCAGAAAAGACTTTCTGTGAAGCATCAAAAAAGAGATCTCTTCTCTACAAGATTCAGAGAAATGTTCGATTATTATATTTCGAAAGATTCGCGAAAAGATGTTTCTTTAAGCAGCTATGAATGAGCTTTCAAGTCATCATTTTCAGTTCGCTGCTGATTTCTCGTCAAACATTGTGTTTAGATCAGACATATTCGATTGTGATGTCACAGCAGATAACACACGAATCGAAAGTGAGACACAAAGTCGATCGTCGTCTATGATAGAAGAACAGCGACGAGAAGTAATTCGCGACGAAGACTCAAAGATCGCAACGTCAAAGACTACATCTCTAAGAACGAGAACAATCAGAAACAATCAACATGTCATCTTTCAAGATTCTTGAGTAAAGCAACGACTGTCATCAATACATTCTGCATTTCGTCGATGATCAATTTTCGACAGAGCGAATGATGTTGTTGCTCTGAACGATCAGATCGCAAGAAATGAGAAAATCACATTCATCTACGAGCAATTACTTCATCGACTTCAAATATCAAAGCAACATCGCTCTACTTCTTCAGCGAAGCGCGTGATAGAACTTACACGAACGAATGACTATTTACTGCAAGAGCTGACTTATCACAAAGATACTCAAGCAGCTGATATGAGATTCTACGAGACAGTGACTGATTTGCATGTGAAATTGAACGATGCATTGAAGAAAAGATTTCAAAAGCGAGCAGACGCAGAGTCTACTTTACTAAGCTATTGAGGTATTAATTTTGATGATGAAAATGTCGAGAATATCGTTTTCTGATAGCTTTCATCTTTATCTCATTTCGTAACTATAAGATGCACTTCGCAGTTCTTCTCATACTTACTTGAAAAATAAAAATAATTTCCTGCTCACTGCTGCGTCGATTGCCTGTATATAGATTACAATCTTGTCGCTAATCTGACGTATTATCAAATTGCCTTCACAACTCGCTCATCAGTTGATGCGTCAAGAGAATGACAATTCAGCATGAGGTTTGAGAAGCTCTCTCACAACAGAAACGTAGAAAAAGAACTTCTGATTAAAATGCGCGCGAAAGAAAGACAATAGACGAAAGAGAATTCAATGAAATGACTTAAGTAAGACTGATTCTTTCTGATTCAATGACGATGATCATATTCTCTCATCATGTCTTCTTCAGCATATTAAGCTCTCGATTGAATCACACTATTGAAATAGCATCTAGCGCAGGCGAAATGTTCTGTTGATGGTTCGATGTTCAGTCTGAGTCTAGAATAAAGAAAAAAAGGAAAAGATTATGCACAGAGACTAGAGACTGAGAACTCTTACACTATAGCTTTCTGACTTGTGAAGATCTTGAATGAGATTTTCTCGTAATGTGTGCCTATCTTTCTTGTCTACACATGTGACACAAAGAATGAACGCTGAAATCAAAGATCACACGACTCGAAACAAATTATCGAAAAGAGACAAGATCTTTGAATTCAAAAGTTGATAGAGCTTGTTTCGATGCTGCTGAATCATTGAATCAGAAGAGCATGATCTCAAGTCTGATATGATAGCTGATACTGATGTTGATCTGAATTTGAATTATAGTACGACTACTTGAAGTCTCTTTCATACAGCAGTCATCGACTTCAAGAGCGTCGATAGTCATCGAGATATTCAGCTTCTCTGTTGAGATGAATAATGAGCAGTGAAAGAAATATAGCAATCTGTCAGTAAAATCAGATATTGGCATTGATACGTACTCAAAATGCACAAATATTTGACTAACTCTTCGAAAGATGAATTTCTTTGTCATTCAAAGATCGTGAGTTCTGCAAAGCTTATTTGAATCAAGCTCTTTCGAAAATCGTCAGAAGAAAGAGCAATATCTACGTCATGAGATGTCTTGAATACTGATCTGATCATTAGATCAATGTTGAAGACTCATGACTGAGTGCGACGAAGAATATTCGATCTTCAGAAGAACGACGTGCGAATTCAGTCAGTGCATTCATGATGATAAGAACAAGCATTGTATATCTTGATTGATACTGTAACTGATTATTAAAGAAACGACGTAACTTAGAATCAGAAGTCAATCATCATGTGACATTCAGAGCATCTGAACTTGATGATTGCAGATGAAGACTCATACACTCATGCGAAAGATCTATCTTACATTGATCAGATCATTGTCGAAGTGCTGAAGAAAACGAAGAACTATACTCAATTCGTATGAGACGAATTGTCTGCTCACGATTCTTTCGATAATCAGTCAGCGCTTCAGACAGATCTGAACTTCAGAAATCTGAAGCTTGAAGCATTCAAAGATGAGTGAGTTCAGCGCTGAAGAAAGACTCGATCTGACTGAAGTATCTGATCTTTGTTAAGAGATACGTAGTAGAACAAGAGCGCTGAGTTCAGACATAGTGATTTTATTGAGCTAGTCTTCGTTTTCATCTATCAGATCTAGATCTCACCTCAATTCTAAAGCGTCAGAATCGATCATAGTTTAGCAGTAAGCGAAATATATAGCTATTCGTAGATGAAACGTTGAATTGAAACGTGATAAATCAGAAACAGCTTTCTTAAAGCATTTGAAAGTGAATCGCATGACATTCATTTCTGTTTCGCGATTCTGATGACTGAGCTTTTCGATAAGAATTGTCGCATTGTTCTACAATTAGAGACATTCAGAAAAGAGAGAGCATTCATTCACTGCTTTCGAGAATTCGTTTATTTTCTAAGAGTATATATTGTCATTGTGACTTCAAAAAAGAACGATCAAAGCATCTCTTTATATCTTCATGGCAAAAGTTAGAACTCAGCGACACATTGATCGAGAGAAAGTCAGAAAGCGAACAAAAAGTCTTCTCAAAAAGATAAACGAGTTGACACAGATAGCGAACGCAAAGATCTACTTCGTCATCGATCGCAATGAAAGATATCAAATCTACAAATCGATTGATCAACTCAAATGATCGTTGTCGAAACAAGAAATGATAAATCACTCAAACGCAAAGATTCACGCACTGTTTAATACTATGATTCTAGAAGAAGCATTATCTCATCTCAAGATATAAAGACTTCGCGAACTTTGAGTCTGCGAATGACGAAGTAAGAAATCAGAGAAATGCTGAAGAAATCAATGACAAACATCTGACGAAGCTCAAGCTTAAAGATAGCGATGATCTCATTGATTATCAGCGACGCATTTTCTCTGTTCTCAAGCCTTCAGTTTTGTCAAGATCATCAGCTGAACGAATGTATTTATCGTCTCGACTTTCATCTTAGATGATGTGCAGATCAAACATCTATCTGTCATAAAGACTTCGATTGCAATCGTCTCACCTGAATTTCGAAAGTTCTCTGTGAAATAGCTTCATCTCGATTTTCATTCAATTCAATCTATGCTTGACTAACAAAATGTGAGCTGTCTGTGTCTTGTACTACATGAAACACATATTGCTGTTCAAGACTAGTGCTACTCGTATATTTGACGTCGCAGTGTGTGACAATGCTCAAGATTCTTCGATTATATTTCAGAAGATAATGTCGTAAAGTGAGGTCAGATCTCTGCAAAGTCTTCGACAAGAAGTTGTTGAAGCAGAGACATCACATTCTGAGACTTCTAAATGAAGCGACGAGAAGCGTTTTTGCGTATTCACTAGCGCATTCTTGTACTCGTATGCACTGAGTTTTCGCGCACTCTAACCTAGAAAGATTAGTTACAGATAGTATTGAGCTTAGCGTGCTAAAAATGGCACGAAGATAATTAGTCATAGTTAGCGTGCGCGAAAATCTCGTGCATATGATTGACAGCGACAGAGACTCGAAGTTGAGATCGAACTGTCTGATTGAATGACTGTCAGCATTTCTGAATGCTATCAAAAATGAGTTTCTTGATTTGAAATATGTGCTTTGACTTCGACTGCGTCTTTGAAACAGTCAAGGAAATTGCTCAGCCTCGTCTCTCTCTGATATCGTAAAGCTCGAATTCTTTCTTCTTCTCAACAGTGTAGCACAACATCATTTCTGAATGCTCGCTACTCGTTTCTTACTTAATCTCACTTTCATTGTCTTTGAGATTTCTGCTTTCAATAAATTGAAAGTCAAATTACATTCTTCTACTTGACATCAAACTCTCTCATATGTTGATCTCAGTCAATTCTTTCTTTTGTTGTCAGTGTCTTTCTTCAAAGTTCTCTGATCATCGCGTCGACATCGTTTCAGAAAGCATCTGCAACTTTCTGTGAGTCATCAGATTCTTTTCAAACAGAATATGCCTAGTTTTCTTCAAGTGCATTTGAAGCAGCTCAGAAACAAGCTTTCTCGAACGATTGAGATGAGAAGACTTCGCGACAGAATCTTCAAGAATGATGCTGATATTATATTGCGATCGCAGTCTGAGAAAGCAACTTCGAGATCTTTACATTCAGTATCAACATTTGTGCACAGTCTACAATCAGACTCGAGAAGACGTGAATACTCAGATTTGACGATTCAAATCTATTGATTCAGCTCTCAATATGAAAAGAAATGCGCAGATGAAAATGAAAACTCGCTGTCAGATTCTTCAAAATACTGTAAATACAATTAAAAGCATCAAATATGAAGCAGATAAACAGCAAATGATCATTATTGTCAAAAGTCATCGATATTCTTCATGCTTCGCGAGTTCTCGATGAGAACGTAAGAGTCTGACTCAAGACAAGAGCACTGAAGCTTAATCTTTTGATCGCGATGAAGATTATTGATGATTCAGTGATGTGATAGACGATTGATAGACATAGAGTGAATAATGTAGCATACAGAGTGATCGCGATTGTTAGAACACATCATATGCATAAAGTAATCATGATCACAGATTAATGAAGCTCTTCTGCTTCGATTTGATCTATCTATATTACAAAATTTCTATGACATAGTAGTAGGTAATAGCAAAGAGATCATGTCTCTAGATACTTTCTTAATCGCAGCTCGATCAGAAAATGAAGTCTCTGACAGTCGTATCTCAGAACTTGAGACATTGATTGCTCAGATACTGCTGTTTTTAGCTCAGATACTGTTGTTCGTTGATCGTATACTCAAAGAAGAGATCGCGATGAGCATCGAAGTGATCGATTCATTTTCAGTTCACAACAGGTCGAATGTTCGCGAAGCGCTCGTAGAAATTGCTTGCGCAACGCTCGTTATGATGCTATCGTTGACTGAGTTACGATTTGAAAGATTTAAGCTGAAGATTTCTCTATCTTGTCACGAAGCGCACAGTTCTGCTGTGATGATGAGTGATAGAATCATGCTGAATTATTCGTTGTTATCAAGTAAGAAATCATCAATCTGAAGTAATTAACAGCACTTAACAAGTCGTTTGCTTGACAGAGTCGATCTAAAAAGATCTGAGCTATATGATCTCTGAGATTCATCGAGGTGAACAAGATGATATCATCAACGAAGACATTCAATTGATTCGAAGTGAACACAGACTTCACATCGATGTCAACGACGATGTGATGAATCAATGATTTGAAGACATAGTTTCTGAACTAGATTCTGATGTCGTTGTTTGCATGCTGACGTTGAAACTTGTTGAGTTTCAGCTCACGTTCAACTCAAAGAACAACATCTCGAGCGCGCTATCGACATAACTGCTAAGTAGAATATTAGCTGACTTCTGCATGCTATTCACTTACATTTCAGCGATCAACGTCGTTAATAATGTCAATAATTTGAGCTCGTTCATGTCTTCTTCTGCAAGTCAAGATATTGATGTTGTCAAAGTTGATAACATTGAGAAGAAGACTTTTGACTATTGTCAAAAAGAAAAGATAGAAAATCGTTCGAGCGTTAAAGCATGTTATGAAAAAAGATGAGCAGACGACAGCTTTAGTGACAAGCGAAATCACACAGCATACTTATGTAATATCTATTTGTTTCGTCTAGAATTTCAGTGTGAAAATCGATTGAAGTTCATCAAGTCTTGACATAAGACTAGCGCTGACTTATTTGATTTTCATATTCAAAATCGAGAATACTCTCTTTACAACAATTTATCGATTTTTGCTCATGAATTCTCAAACATCAATCTTGAAACGTCGTTTTGATGAACTCAAAGGCGAACGACGTCAATTGAAGAGCAGAGATCACTTATATGTCGAAGTCAGATCTCAGTCGAAGATATACATCTACAGTATCTGAGCAACAGAAGCATAAGAGAAAGAGTTCTTATGTCAATCAGCAACGTGATGCAAAGCGAGCTCGTCATGTCATTGCACAATCAACACACTTGACTGTGACAGCACTTCAGAGTATTCAAGATGAACAGAAGAAACTCGATGATAGCAAAGACTTCAAGGCAAGTTGAATGAGATTTCTCATTAGATGCAATGCTGACTAGAAACAGTGATTCTATGTCATGAGCTGTAAAAATGAAGCACGATTGATGTCGAGTTATTCAGACAGCAAACGAAAAGAGAGCATCAGTCTTTTATTCTCAAAATTCAGATCTGTCACAGCTTACGATGTTGATTTCGAAGATATACTGAAGACGCATCGCGTCATAGAGACAGATGACGAAGAGCTCAAGAACTGAAGAGAGCTTCAATCATTGATGAGAAGAAAACGCGCATCTGCATCGTTTGAGAATCATGAAATCAAGAATATTCGAGTAACTGTACGACGCAGCTCAAACGAGAATAGCGTTTCTTTCAGTGTGTTTCCAAGAATTTTCCTCGTGAGCAGAGTGAACACTTGTCACACGCTGAAGAAGTACTGAAATCATCAATGAACACATTGAATATCTTCTTATGCAAATCACAATTCTAAAATTGCATCTTCACAGTCAGACTATGTCATTGAATATCATATCAAACTCTTTCTCAATGAAGTCATTCAAAGACTACAAGAACTCGCAAGCTCTAGCAAGAACAAACTCTCGTTTCTCGTATTCTTCGTCGAGCTGAAAGAAGCATTGAGCGTGATGAACGTTGCAAAATTACAAAATCTGCACAACGAAGTGAGTGCAATCTACAACATGTTAAGATTGCATCAGACGATAGATGAGAAGAATGATTTCTACGATAGAGTCTGAGTGCTATCGCTTAATATCAACAACGAGATGTGAAGACTTCAATGTCATTGAATTTCTAAGAATGATCATGAATGTGATATCTATTACTCAAAGATTCTTAGATGTTGAACAATTGAAGATTCGAGAGTGACTATTGTCTTGAAAGCAAGAGCTTCAATGAGAAATGTTGTGAATCGAATGCGCGATGTGTTATTCAAAGATTTATACGCTGCGATGAACATCTACGAGAAAACTTTCAATTCTCAGCTCTTGAATTTCAAGTTCTATCAGATCAGCTACGACACACAGTCTAAATCAGAGAATGACAGTGTTCTTCTGACATCTGATCACTTCTTTGTCGATGAAACGCAGTCTATTGAGTTTGATGCACAGCTCAATACTGCTTTAAGATCTCAAGAGATTCTCGAAATCGACACTGAATCTGTACATAAATTCATTGAATCAGCACGAGTTGATATCTCGATATCAACTCAACAGTCGAGTCTCTCTAACGTCAAGAATGATAAAGAAGAACTTAGAAAGAAGAGATGAGAACTAGACAATTTCGCGAAGAGCTAGCGATAGCATACACACGTTGATAGCATTTAGTATAAACATCTAGTTGCATGAACATTTAATATTTGAATCTTTCGCTAGATGATCATACACAACGAACGAAGCTGTAAAGAATGTGCATGATAATCTTGCAATTTCATAATTATTATACATTAGATTTATTTGTCTTCGATTTGTCAACTATTCATCTCAGCGTTCAAACAAATTAGATAGCGAAATGTCATCTTGAAACAACAGTAATACTTCGTTTCATCATGTCGACTAGATTAGTTCTTCTGAGATCATCAACAGAGATTTCATAGACTGCGACTCAAATTGAGACTTCTTGCACATTTGTGATTTCTGATGATCATCAAGCGTTGATCTCTTCAGACTAATATTCGAAATACATGATTTGCAAGATCGATTCAGCAAGTCTCTATGAAAAGTCGTCTCAAACGAGACGTCGAGCTTTTGCTGATTTTCAAATCACTGCATTGTCTGAGAAAATGCACTAATCTTTCGTCGCTCTTGCGTAACGCTTTGAGCGTAAATAATCACAAGTTGCGTCGAATGACGAATCAAAAAGTCAATCTTCTTCTGATATCGATGACACAACAGACACAAATCTAGATTATCTTCATAATGTTTCAAAGTTTCAACGTCAGTGATAAATTCTAAGTTGAATATATCACATCTTGTCAGTAGCTTGACGATCGAATTCTCTGAAAGATGACATTATATTGTATCACGACAGTGATATTGATCTTCTCAAAGACGTTTCGAGACGTTTGTCAGCTTGAAATAGAATGCGAAGATGAGCAATGCGTAAAGTGTCTTTGCACAATCTAGATACATTTGTGATATGTGAACGCTTTCTTGCAGCTCATTCATGCGATCAATGTTGTCAATTGTCGACTCATCGCTGAGTAAAACGAAATTCAGTCGAATGAAGTCTTCTCGCTTTCTTTCATTCACGATGTTCATGAGTTCATTTCAAATTTTTTGCTCATTGAAGAAAGACATGTAAGATTGTCAAAGTCGAGATACATAGTCATCGAGAATCACGTGACGAAAGTTGATAGTTCTGAGAGATGTTGAGATCTTCTGAGCATCTGTGTCAAGAGACACAACGACATTCGAGATCAAAAGATAAGAATCGTTGTGTAGATGTTTCGACAACGCAATTCTGACAGAGTTGTTATGTTCGCTCATTTCATCATTCTGAATCGATTTGAATGTCTTGATTTGTGCTGATCGATACAAACTGTTTCACGTCAGTCGTGTTTCGTCGTACAGCTACATAAATGTACTCACACAGATGCAGTCGAAGTAGCTCGATCACTGAAAAATCAGTTTCTAAGCTTCTGCAAAGACGAGACACTCACGCTTCTCATATGCATGATTCATTCTCAACTTTCTTCGAACGAACGTGCGTATATTCTAATCTTTTGTTCAGTCTTTTGTCTTCGAGCACAGCACTCAATCTTATCGCATTCTTCTTTTCTTGCGTCAGACTCGTTGTAATTGATGAAAATCATCAAAGAGACATTATCAATCGTAGCGACGATGATATCGACTTTGATGGCAAGAATTCTCGATTGATAGTCAAACATGCAATCATCAATTCTCAAGTACTTCTTCAAACAGTCTTCAAGAACATTCGCATCATAATGATCGTTTCTATATCAACTCTTCAAGAAGAGACGAAGACATTTAATGAAGTTCATTCGCTCTTGAGATCATTCGAAGAGTTTTCGAGTTAATGCATTGAAAACGTGAACACATTGTGAAACTGACATGTCACGTAGAAATAAGATACAGGCAATGAGATCTTCTGTTTCATATTTAAGCCTGATGATTCGTGAGATCTGAATGTGAAGCTTATCAACGCTAGTGTCAAACGCAATATCAAAAAAGTCTTGAATTTGTAATTCACTTTCTATCATACTCTGAATGATTGTCATAATTTCTAGTGAAATAACATCATGTGTGTCTTTCTCATCGATAGTCAAAATTCGTTCGTCAGCGACAAAAGATTTAAGTCTCACGATGCAATTTTCAGAACGACATAAGAGACAAGTCTTAATATGATATTGACAATTCATAATGAGCATCTCATTCTCGTAGATTCGTACACACATATTACATATGACATGTTTGCAGAAGAGTGAATTCTCTGACTTTCGATGAACACATCAAACGCAGATGCTGTTGCTCTGAAATAGCAGTCACGATATGTCAAGATCACTCACATTCTTTCGATGCACTTGTGTCTCGAGCTTGCTCAACATCATATTCACAAAGTACGTGATCAGATGTCTTTTGATACATTGCTTCTGATTCTCAATCTGCTTTACGATTTCTTTTTTTGCATATGATCGCTTCTTGAATGAGTCAACGAGTGATCTAAGGCACGAGAGATGATAGATGACATCTTATATCGTCTTCGAATCAAAGTCTAAGTTCTGAATCAGCTCGTAATTTGAAATATGCTAGTGCAGTACTCACGATGCATATTGAAAGAATAGACGTTCAGCAAGATACTAGAAGCGATAAAACTTGTCATAATGTCGTTCGAAAGATCACGATACATTTCAAATCGTAAGAACGAAGTTAAATGATCGAAGTGATCTAAATCGACTTCATTATCTAGTCGACTTGTCGTAACGAAGTTAAAAGATCGAAGAGCAGAGACTGCTGTCTGCGATACGACAATTTGAAAGAACTTGTTCAGATGCACGACGAAGTAGAGACATTGACAGCGCAATCAGACGTTTTGCATCTCATTCATCTGTCTTCAAAGCAGCTTCTTCAATTGTCAAAAACATGTCAACGAGAATATTTGCTCATCTGTCAGATGTAGAATCTTGATGAACGAGTAGAAATCTTTTAGAATCTTCTGATTCAGACTAAATTGCACATCTGAATCATGTCTCTTAAAGCAATATATTTTGAAGATACAGCATCGTATTCAGCGAGTAACACATCTATGAAAAAGACAAACGAATCAAAGATCAATCTTCGTAGCAAGTAACTAAAATCAAACAAAGATTTTTCGTGAATGCAACAGCGACATTGTAAACAACATTTGCTCTTCTTCTCATTCAAGTCGTCTTTTCTTTTCTTGTGTCATGAGTACTGACTGCAATTTGACTGTTTCTATGTTGATTTTCTCGTCGCTGTCAGAGAAAGACGTTTCTGACATACTCTGTGATTAAATCTTAAACTTTCTCGACAGATTATCAAGAACGAGTTGCTTGTGCTGCAGCTCGTTGATCGTGCGCTGTAGCTCGTTTCGCAGACTTTTCACTTCTGACTTTGTACTCTTTCATTCGTGAAAAAAAGTATTAAGATCTATATTGTTCGAAAGATCAATGCTCAAATCTTTTTCGTTTGAAAGCTCAAGCTTGTTGAGAATGTCAGTCAATGTCTGAACGATAGCTCGTTCATGCTCAAGACTTTTCTCTGTTGCTTCACAGCGAGTCGATTCGTGTTGCAGCGACTGAATCGCAAGAACGTAATTTCTTCTTTCTTCTTTGAAAGTCGCTTGTTGAGTGTCAAGCTGTCTCTGAAGATCGACTGCGACTTGTTTCGATGATTTTACAAATTTGACATACTCTTCTCGTTCATGACTTAGAGTTCGAATACGAAGCTCATTGAGCTGATTGACGTGATCGATTCAAAACAACTGATCATTCAGAATGTTGTGCTGACTCTGAAGAATGTTGATCTTTCGATGAAGATTCTGATTTGAAAATCATTCAATATCACACGTCGTGCAGATAGATGAATTCATCTGTCACTAATGTCAGCTTCACGACTTCTGAGAGAAGTGAAAAGTCTTTATCACTCGAAACGTCTGATGTTCGAAGCTCACTGCATGATCTTGCGATGTCATGTCTGCGATGATTGAGTTTTGTTCAAGAAAGTAGAGATGAAGAATTGACGAATTGCTGAACTCTATGATCTTTTCAATGAAAGCAGTCATCTCTAGATATATTTCGAAAGACGCAATGTATAATGAATGCTTCAAATTCTTTGCAACACGTTCTGAGTCTAATGTTTACATCTCAGAAGCGAAGTCAGAACTAGTCATCTCAATTGTGATAGTGTGTTGACTAATTTTATTTTGTGATGCTTTTAGAAGCATCAGAGATTCAGATTGAACTTTCAAGAGCATCAAGATTCAAATAGCGCTGAATGATTGATAGAGATACGAAGCATGAGTGAGACGTAGACATGCGCGACGCGAAGAAACTAGCTAGACTTAGAAATACGATTCGTGTGAGATAAGCATTTCTAATGAAAGAATTCTGAGTGTTAGAGCTAATGCACATAATCACACACGTGATACAATGTAGAATTGACGCACATCAGCTTTCATGACGTCTGTAAAGTTCGATTCGCACGAACTCTTCATGCGCTCGCAGTCAGTCGAACAAGACTTAGTCGCAATCTTTCATTCATTATCTCTCATCATTCAAATATTGCTGCTTCGAACAAGCTGATAAGAAAGTCGATCTCAATGAAGCAGTTCTTCATAATTTTTCTCTTTCGTTTCTCAAGATGACTTTCATCAAGCAAGAATCTTTGTCTGAAGAGCAGTGAAATCAATTCATTAAGAACTTTGAAAACGAACTCGACGCATACTTTTTCAGCTATGAGAACATCACATTAGATCAAGACGAGTCGTTTACAAACAACAAAGCTAACTCAATCTTTGACCAAGTGATCAGTCAAGCGACAGAGAATGTGAAAAGCGAATCAGTTGATTCACATGTGAATTGAACATTCATGAATTCAGTCGATCAGACGTTTGAGATATCGAAAGATCTTGTACCTGATAATAATCTTGATTTCGATCAAATATCATTAAGACTCGATGAAATTAAAGCACTGTATGAGCACTGTATCTTCTTTAGATGATAATTGCTTACAATATGACAGACTAGAAGAAAATTCAAGATATATCGAGTTCAGAAATCTACAGCAAAACGAAAGTTGATCTTCGCGAAAGACAGATTAGCAATCTTCATCAGCATCTGACTGCACTTCATTCATTCTTTCAGAGAATGAAAGCGATCTTGAAGATGTTAACACAACACGTTAATTCTCAATGAAAGATTAAGACGCTCATCATCTCGATCAACATGCAACACGACAAAAGCTTGAATCGTGATTGAATGCAGCGTCTGCGTTAGAATACAGAGTTGATGTGATCAAGTTTGACAGTGACGAGACTGAGCGAGAAATCAGATCATGTTTGATCTGAAGTGCTTTTTCACTGCATGATTATTGATAATTGTCTTTTCACAACTTTGCATTTCAGAAAGATATCTCTTTTGTGAATCTAAGAAGTTCTGACGATCTTGTTGCTGAAAGAAAGTGAGCATCTTCAAAGCTTGATGACGTTAACGTAATGCACATATAGCACATCTGCAAAGCGATAAATGCATTTATCATCGCAACACAAAAATAGCATCTGCATTCATTACGTTCTCTATGCAATCGCATCATGCATCAGAGTTTAATCAAGCTAAATCTCGAGTCATTGAAATACATGAACAATTTCTCTATCTTTACAGATTCATCGTGAGAGCGCAATTTCTTCTCTTGTCTATTAGTAGAGTTGTTTCATAATTCTCGAAGATGATCACTCTATCTTCACAATCAACTCTCTGAGTATGCAATTTCAAGTCATGCGCGAAGCTGTGTTATCACAGAATAGTGTCTCTATCGCTTCGACACAAACACATAAAGTCAGTCTCGAGTGCTTTGCATGAATGATAATTTGCGACGAATCAACAACTTTGCATACAGAGAAAACTTCATTCATCAATTTTCACGAGAGAAAATACTCGATGAAAGTCATTTCATTTATGCTCAAATCACAAAAGTAGTATACAATGATTGCTCTCATTCAAATTTCGCTAGAAATCTGAGAGAAACGTGCTTCATGTCAATCTATTTCTTATACATCACATCTAGCTATAATCACATAAGATGTCTTCATTTCAAGTTAGCGATCAGCTTGACATCTCAAACGTCTTCGAATCTTGATTGTAAGATGAAGAAGTCGTCTTCGATATGCTAGACTTATCATCATTGCGAGACATTTCAGAGTTGTTCGAAGTTCATTCTAGTAGAAAGAAAGTGTGCTCGTGTAGTAGAGCATGAAATCTTGCTCGTCGAATCTCTCTTGCTGCTTGACGAGAATTCTGTTGAATGAAATCGTCGTGAAGCGTGTTCTGCGAACGTGTGAAGAATTTCGAAAATACGATGATGCACATCATCATGAAACTTTGCAGTGAGACGTATTAGATCAGAAATACAGAATCTGATTTTTCTGTAGAACAAGAATTTTGAGTTTCAGTCAGCATGATCGCTTCACTGTTCATACGAGGTAAAATATCTTTTTTTCTCTGAGACTCAAGTATCTGTATAGCTAGACTTTGAGAATTCAGCACTCTTTAAATGCTGTTGAATTCATGTCGATCTCTGACTTACGTCTTGAGCATCTCAACATATGACTCTTCTCTCAGATTCTGACCTTCAACTAAGCTTGCGTCGATCAGTCGATCTGTGAAGATCTCAAATTCTGACTCTTTTTCTCTTCTGTTTTAGTCACTGTTGAATTTTTGACTGACAGTTCAAGTTCTGAACTGAAAGCGTTCATTTTTTGCATGATTTCTGACAGATGAACAAATTCGATTGTTTCAGAAACATTTTTGAATATGACGTTTTCTTGTCGTTCGTTGAATCAAACATAACTTCAAGATCTAATCACAGACTTGCATTATATTCGATCAATTTTAGAAGATGCTTCTCAAGATTGTTTGACATAGACACATTTTTGTCATGTTCGCATTTCGACGTCAAATTCACTCGCTTCTGCGCAAAGATCAGACTACAATCAAGTGACATTTCATCTTGACAGACTCATTATCAGCAGAACTGCTGCGTCAAGAAGATAAAAATGTCACACAGTTATAAAACATGTTACAGAAACTATCTGTTTCTGAACGTGAGATCTTCTTCTTCGTTATCATCTTGCTCACGACGAAGATATGTATTGTCGAAAACGATGAGATTCTCTTCTCTTATATTTGAACTGTTCTAGAAGTTTTCATTCTTTACTCTCTCACAATCTCTGACTTTGTATGAATGTGTGACAGTCGCGCGACATACATAGTACGACAGACGAAACTCATGTCAGAGCTTACATTTTCTTTCGTCGAAGTTCTCTTCTTTTCGAATTCTTGTTCAGACAAAGATTGTCTTCAATTAGTCGCGCTGTTTGAGATCATGTCACGTCGTGAACGCTGTCGTGTCAAGATCATCAGAAGTATTGTCGAATTGATCAATGCTGTGTCGTCAGATTCTTCGTTCATGATGTATGATCATGAAAGTCATCTTCATCAACTTAACGTCGTTGCTTTTCTGAAAGACATTAGATCAACGAGTCATTATTGAATTGAAATGATTTACTGTCTGACTACAGAACAGATCGTGAGCAATGTTTCTTCGAGATACACTGTCGAATGTGATTCATAGAGTTCTCGAAGACACTTTCAGATAATCTGTTGTACTTTTAATTCAATGTCACGTTTCTGTTGAAGTTGTCACTAAAATGTGTCTCTTTCTGTATCATCTCATTCTTTTGAGTCGATGATGTTCGACTCGCGTTGAACGACGTAGTAAATGAAAAGAACGATAACTTTGCGTAAAGTAAATGATGAGCTGTCGAATTTGATTCTTTATCATAGACAGAACTAATATAAAGATGTTGAGCTTGTATCTGTTCTATGTGCATATGATATAGTTACGCGAATGCGTTGCATATACAGTCTAGCATTTTGCTGACATTGTGAAAGACTGCGATCTAGTAACTGAGCAATTCGCTTTCTGATCTTTTATGATGAGTTGATATTCATTACGCTGCTCAATCTTCGACTTCTGAGATATGCTCGAATGCTGAAGTCGTTCTAACAAGTCTGCAATATCGTCTTTCAGAATCTTAAAATGATCATCTAACTCAGAAACAGTTTTCTTCAAATTTGATCGCAGTTTCTGCAGAGCTTTGATGAAGAATTCACGTTTTCTAGATTTCATTTTCACGAATCTGTATCAACATCAATAGTGAGTCTTCGTAAAAGAAACTGATAAGTTCTTACTGTTCATTGTAGATCGCGCATTCTTCTTTGATATGCTGTCTCTCTGAGATGAGTAATAGAATGACAGCATCAAATGCATTATACAAATAGACTCATATCTGATCGTCATGTCATCATCTTCGATACTTGCAATACTGTAATTCTCGCTTCTTCGCTAGACTTGACTCTTTAAGCTCAGAATGAGCTTCTCTAATGAATTTTGCAAATGCTTTTGTCAATGCTTTTTTTTCTTTATCGTCGACTTCAATTTTGAATGTACTTTGCTCAGACGACGCACGTTTTCTTTCGATTTCAACATCTTGCAAAATCTTCATCGTAAAAATTCATTTGTCAATACATAAAAGAATCTTATTCTTGAACGATCTGATCTGAGCTCTCTCGATAAGTTGACAAATGATCTCAGTCGTTGAATTGATTTTCAAAGTTTCAAGCTTGATGTGACTTTGCTTTTGAGCGATTGCTTCATCTCAAGCTGTCGTTACTTTCTCACACTCGACTGTCTCGATCATTCGAAGCAATTCTTTCGCTCGTTTCAAGTGTTTTGACTCAGATCGTTCGTACTTCGAGCTGATAGTGACGAGATAATCTTACTTCTCAAGTCAAGCATCTTGAGAATCTAAATGCGATGAAGACTCTCAGTTTAGTCTACGACTCTTCTTGAATTCTTCTTGATTTTGATCAGACTCATCATCTGAAATGTCTTCAGATACACGACGCTTTTTAATTCTAAGCTTCTTGTTTGATGACAGAATCATATTTACTATCTGTTGTTCACTTCTTTCTTGACGTTCTAAATCGACTAGATGCTCAAGATAATGATATCGAAGTCGAACATCATCTATCTGCTTCTCTAATGTGTCTCGATTTGAGACGAGGCAATCTGCATTGTACATCATGTATATCTCACAGTCAGAATCGTTTTCTTGCTGTCGAGATGACTGCAAACCTTCAGTGATCATAAAAGAAAAACATGAAAAAATGAAAAAATGAAAATTCTCACTTACTTCATTAACTGCGATGAAACCTCGATTTTGATTCTCTCATTCTTTCATGACGTGAATCAATCGCTCTTTGATGATCAACATCATCTCTGAGTTTGATATGTCTTCGACAAGAGAGTCATACTGTCGAATGATGATACGTTTAAGATTCACATCAAACAGCATTCAGTGACTTTGAAAGCAGCACGAAATGATGATGCAATCGTGATCGCGACTCAATGATCATCGCATCTTTAGATTCGATTGCTGATTGCTGCTCTTAAATGATGCATAAAAGCTTTGTAATATCAAAGTCGTTTTTGATCAATTGAATGAGAACAATAACGACATCAGGTTGAAATTAGTGAGTCATTCTCTCTGTTGAAAACGAAAGAAGAAATAACTAATTTCATTCGAGTTGACGATCTTCGAGCGTTCATCGTCGTTGACAACAAAGATTTTTTCGCAATATTGATATTCACAACGTTGAATCTCTTGCTTCAGCTTGTTCTCGATTGAAATTTCAACATTCGTTCTGATCGTCTCAACATCAGTTGTTGTGATAAAGCTTTCACAAGAAACAGCAGTCACATCGAACAAGCTATCAGATGCTGATGATCAATCAACGATAATGATTTCTTGATCAGAGACGAAAGATTTCTGAGATATTTCTGGCATAAGCACTCTTGACTTCAAGTGTGAGCGCAGTGTTAAAGACGATAGATCGTTCATTAATACTGCCTTGCGTGATCTTGTGATCACGTTTGAGCAATTTTGAAGTGAGACATTAGTGAGCTCATGATTGAACTGCAGCTGCTTGTGTTTCTTCTTTTCACGCTGCTGTTTCTGTCGAGCTTGCTCTTTGAGTTTTATCGTCACATGTTTCAGATTGTCAAGAAGCATGACATAGTTTTCTCTTGAATTCAACTTCGAGTATGCGAAGAGAAGCTTCACTATCTCGCTCAATGTCTATATACGAGTCAGCTTGAGAATGATTCAGACTGCATAGCGTACCAGAGATGAATCTTTCGACATCTGATTCATTTGTGTCGTCGTCGTCAAACGAAGATTGATCTCATGAAAAGAAGTATAGAAACACGTGATTGATAATGCGCGCGCGCATTATCAGTCACGTGATATAGATTTCATACTGTGCAACGAATTTCTTTGAATCTGATCATCAAATGATGAATCTTTGTCGACGAGTTCATAACTCTCTTGCCTGTCTCTGACTTTGTCTCTGTGAATGTATGAATTTTCTATATCAGATATTAAAGCATGTATTTTGAGAGTTGTAAGATTTTCGCGAAAGTTCAGTTCATCGTCGATAAGCTTGAGTTTTCATTAGAAGAAGAAGCTGAGCAGAAGACAATAAGTTCACGGCTCAGTCTTGACTTCGCCTCAATGCGCAGTCACTTGAAAAGAGAATGTGAAAGGAATGCTGATCGACGAAACAAAAGTCAATGAAATTATGCAAATGTCTATTAATAAAGTCGTCGCTTCTGACCATTCGAGCACAGCACACTTCGCATTGAGTTGTAGTATAGTCTTTCAATTTAACTACGACTACTTACAGCTCAGACAAGATCACGCAGACAGATCTTCTAACACAATACAGTACATTCTGAACGATCATTATATCTCTATCTTTCAAAATCATCATTCGCTCTAACACTCTTTTTACGCTTGCTGCGAACGTGTCTCAGCCGCAAGAGAAGCAATAAAGAAGGGGCTATATGAAATTTGAACGTTGTAGATGTGGCTTTGACTTTATTTTTCGACCGCACAACCGGAGAGAGCGAACGATTCATGATAATAACTATTGGAGAACGGGTTATGTATGCATAGCAGTGTTCAACAGCTTTAACCGATGATTTTCGAGGTGAATGAATGGCATCTATCAGCGGCCATCAATGAATTCGAAGGCTATTACTCGTATTTACAAGGTTTTCGCGCACACTGAGTTTCCGCGCACTCTAACCTAGAAAGGTTAATTGCAGGTAGTATCGAGCTTAGCGTGCTAAAAAAAGGGACTAAGATAACTAGTCATAGTTAGCGTGCGCGAAAACTTCGTAAATACGAGTAGCGTATTGTCGCGCGCTTCTCACCAAATTCACTACTGAATCCAGACATTTTTAATACTTCGAACCTTCAAAGCTCACTTTCGCGTTAGAAACATCAATCAAACAGGTAAATATGAAGCTATTTAAAGTTCTTCAACTACTGACTTACCTTCTAAGTATTCTGCGCAGCAATGACTTTCATGAATGCTTTATCAAGAAATTGATGAGACTCATTAAATTCATCACGATTTGATGATCGTTGTCGAGAGCGTACCTCAGTCGAAAGAGTTGAGAATCTGACTAAACCTCAATTCTGAGCATCTGTTTTGATCGCTTGATTAGAAGATGCCATGAAGTTATTTAATCGATGATAATTTGATTGATCTGTGATAGAATAAGCGATGAAGATTCTCTAGAAGAAGTGAATAAAAAAAGAATTATCAAGAAGCTTAGAGTCCTATTAAAGTATAGCTGTGAAAGCATTTTACTGGTAAAAATTAGAAGGTGAATATCGTTAAGGTAGAAGAGTTGTTGAGACGCGTACTCGAGTACTGTTGCACTAGAATTTCTAGTGATGGCTTTGGTAATCGGCATGACAATCTCTTTTGCAAGACTCTCATTAGATCAATTGTAATCACCTCATTGAGACATGAGCAAGATGTGAAGATGAATGCTAAATTAGATGAAATATCAAAGCGTCTTCTTGACCCGATGATTGATAGATTTACTCAGTAAGTAATTAGTTCTTTGCAACGAGGAGCTGCTAAAAGTATTTTCCCAGAAGGTATATCAATGTTAAAGAAGAATCAAAAGCTTTTCATCGAGATGAATGTGGTACATTAGAAGGTGAAAATCGGCTCAGATATTTAAACATAAGACCACGTCTTTGTAGTACGAATGCACACCAAGCTATGAAGGCCGCCTGAAAATAATGAATTGATAAATGTCTCGTCGGGCGGCCATTATGACTTTAGCTACTCTACGATCAAGCCTGTTCGATGACTTCAGTCGCCCTTGTGTTCTTCACAGCCGAGTTAAGCAGGCCTTGCTCACTTTATGAAATTCCGGCCGGTCATGCATGGCACTGCGCATGGCGATCGAAGCTCAAATTATTCTTCTTCAGCCTCTCTGCGGCATGAGATATTTCAGGAATTCAGGCAGCATTATCTCGCTCTACCAGGACGAGTTCTCTGACGACACCTTGTTCAAGCTGCTACGAACTTCATATTCGAAAAACGTTGTCAAGATGATACTTATGGAATTACGAAGGCAGAGAAAGGACTGTGAAATAACATAAAGGGCAGCACAAAAGACTGCATGGCAACATGAGAGCTCAGCATGCTTGACACTTTGTTCTTTAGTTGCGATATTGAGCTTCTATAACTTGCAATGTCATTCGACGTGGGATTTTCAACGCGCTTTTGTTGTGCTGCTTCCAAAAAGTCGAGGTGTGACTGCCGAGCCGTTTTCCTTGCTAATTTGCGAGTCACGATGTTGTTTAGGAAGGTTTCTAATCGAAACAAATTCCGATTCATGATTTCAGTATTTCCGATATCTAATAAGAGATGAAGTTTTCTTCATCAACTGAATTCTTGTTCAGTACTTGCGGATATCGGCACTGTAGGTATTTTACATGTTCGAGGTATCGACCATAGCATGATCGGCACCAATGCTTGTCGCATTCCTTACAGAAGAAGCTGATTCTGGTGTTGTCTTGACAGGTTCAACAGATAATTATATCATTGAGTCGGAGCTCAAGATTGTGTCTCCAAGAATGCTCTCTAAGCTTTCTGTTAGGGGCCAGCATAGAGCGAGTCATATGGGTGTAATGTAACGAGTATATAAATGCTAAGGAAGGAAAGTATCTAGAAGGGAAGAGCCGGCTATCTATATGACTCAGGAGAACATAAGCTAACCCTGAATAGGGTTGGCCTCGGAACAACCCTATAGCCTAGCGGCGAGCGGCCGGCGATAGTCATCAACATAGCCACCAACATAGCTACCAACATAGGTGCGTAGCTAGGATCGTAACACTTTCCGATTCATTCGGCGGTTGTACTTCGAAGGAAGCTGAAACATAGGTTTGAATGCATGTCTCAGCTGATATCGCCTCGAAGAGTCACGTAATCCAGATAATTCATAATGAGAAGATTTTCTCAGCTTATGACAAGATTTTGGGGGATCACGATTATAAGGACTGGCTTGACCTTCATATCACATGCCGTTTTATCAATGAGCATCAGAGGCATGAAATATGCATTCGTGAACGACTATTCAAGCTACTATTTTGATAGAGGAGACATCTCAGAAACAGATAGTGAATAGCTATCACTGTCATTACTATCGAAGGTGTAAATACCGACATTACACAGCACAAGTCAGGTCTAAGAATCAGGCAGCATGAGCGTACTCAGCTTAACGACGCGCTTGCAATCAGATGAGCCGTTGTAAAAGCGCTCAGTGTTTCTCATCAGAATCCAATTGGCCCCTATTTCAAAATCGCGACAACGACGACTAGTGACTCGCAATTTCATACTGCAATTTACCGTCACAACAATTCGCTTCGACGAGCATATCGCTTGTCTGCGAAGACGAACTGAACCGGGAAGGGTCACTCTCTAGAGTATGAAGGCTAACTCAGGACTGAGTTTCATACTTCGAGATGGCCGAGCCAAGGTTCGAGCGTCCCCTGCCGTATAGTAGAAAATCACATGATGAATAGCCCCTCAGGCAGGGATGCTGATTGTCTTCTTCATGAGCTCAGATTCATCGATCGCTTCGCAGACCTCAAAACCGTCCTGTTCCCAAACAGTTCACTTCATTTCGTTTCTTCAGCTATCAATGCCTGTGCTATTCGCTTCCCAGACGAAAACGTTGCCACTGATAGTTATCTCTTCGTCTTGAGATCCTCGACATGAATGAACAAGTCTTTCACCAAAGCAGGCTTGAAGAAGATAGACTGCATCTCCTTTGCTTTGCAGATAGCCTCGATATGTAGACATCAGTGGCTGGTCGAAGCTTTTGGGGCAATTGAATCTCGCAGCACCTTCGCGAAGTTCATTCATGACTTTCAGATGGTGAGCGTAATAAGCAGCAGCCGCAGGCCAAGCCGTGTTGATCATTCTGTTTGCTCTCTGAGAAAAGCAAAATTCACGTAGCTTATTTGTCGTATCATAATTCCAGAACTTCAAGTCGCTGGCTGCGGGTTCAACAGAATCGTAGTTCAGATCGACATTCGAATCAGGGAATATCTTACCGAGCCTGTCCTGTAAGGCACGGCAATGCGACTGAAGAACAATCATCTCCCATGATCCATCGCCCAACTCCTCGATACTAGTCACCTCATGCATTGTTCCGATCTTTGTATCAAAAAAATCCCATACTTTTTCGCCCTCGTTCTCGATCTCGGACAGTCGTACAAGTGTGTACTAGTCTGCGTGTAAGCTCGACGGCGACGCTGAGTGACTTTTGTTTCCCGGAGAAGATACTGCGACGCTATAAGAGGATGTTATGTCTTCTTCAGTAGTTCTAGTCGCGGTAAATACTTCGATTGTATGAGTGATATCAACTTCAAGCGGATTGTTGCCTTGAGGCTGTTCCATGGAACTTCTGTATAAATCAGTACAAACAAGCAGGAAGATTCAATACAGCAGTCACGTACTCTGTCTTCAAAACTGACGATATACGATCGCTGCATGATCTTGGCGAATGATCCTGAATGTGAAACTTCTGAAGTGACAACCCCTCTGGGTGCGTTACGGTGACCCAGTTCAAGTTGCCTCTAAGCTCTGATGTCTTACAATGCGATAACTTCACTATTGCAATCTCATGAAGCTGACCTTTGATCATTCAACGCAAATATTGATCGGAGAATTCGTCGAATACATGTAATGAAGAAGACTCTCGGTCAAGTACAGTCTCTAGGAACGTAACAAGATTCTCAAACTGATGCATGAAGAAACGAAGTATCCGTACCAACGCAAAGGCCATTTGTTCCCAGACTGTTCCGCTGTTTTCAAGCGAATGACCATTTAGAAGAGCATCTAGGTCGGCTAGATAGCTACCTTTGATAGGCTGGTCGAAATCGTCCGAGAAGTCGGGAAGAAGTCGTCGATAGTTCATCAAGGCCGTCATAGTCAAAGCGAGCTGTTTCACGCTTTGGGAACCTTGAATACCTCTAGTCAACCGCTTGTATAGGTTTCAACCATTTTGTGAGCTCGCTCATTCGCGAAGAATTCCGAGTTGACGACCGGAAACCATTGTGCCCCAGATAAGAAGTAATAGTTCGTTGTTTCCTGACTTTTGAAGTTTCGGAATGGCATGGTATGTATGCGTACTGCTTTTCATTAGTGTCATTTCTTCACACGTGTGTAGCGGAGAGTTACAGGTAAGCATGAAAGTTATTCACCTGGCCAAAGCCGAATCCGCTTAACACCTGCGATGAAAGACCCTGATCATATTAGCAACGAACTATTTCGCTCTTTAGAATATCGTATCAGGTATTCTGTTCAAAAGCCAACACGAAGGAAGCTCATCATCTTCGTCGTTCATTCTTTCAGATCTTGCAAACCAATTTCCATCTCAGAGAATATCGAAGACTTCAAGAGTTCATTGTACACTTTCTCTGAATTGAGATCTTCGAACTCTCTCGTCTTTGTGATGCCGAGAAGCGAAGCGTATAGGTCAGCGTTCTCACTGGTCGTATACTCTTCGGCAAATCCATGTTGTCGACAGTTCACTCTGCCGCCGGATAATTTCAGCAGAGCTCGAAGAAGTGAAGTTGTTTGAGTCTCACGCCTCATTCTCTTGACTGGTATTGAAATTGATAAAGAAAGCTGAAGAGTGTCAAGCAGCTCATTCTGAGTGCTCTCAAGGAAGTCATGGGCTTCAGAGGAATTGTGATCTTTCTGTAGATTCAGAAACAGGAACACAAAGTTTTGTGCCAGCTTTGCTTGAACCAGAGCGGTTGATACCTGTGAAATGCATTAGTAAGATAAAATAAGAGCTCAAGAGGGTATACAAACGAATATATCATGGCTCAAGATTGCTCGAGCAAGCTCTTCGTGTAAGCCATTTAATCGGGCATGATCGCGATAAGCTTGCTGAACCTCTGACTGATGCTCAGAGTGAATCACATTTGCAGCGTGTTGAAGTCACTGATCGCGAGCTTTCCTGGTCGCGTTGTATGTGCCATAGATAGCTTTTCGTCTCTCTTCGAGTTGTGTCGAATTATAGTCAAGATTCATTTGACATTGCCGGAATTTGAGCTTCAGAAGGTAAGATGAATCGATAACAACTTCTTAGTCATTCTCATCATATTTTGGTATAATGCGGATCTTCGGCTTCGATTTTTCCTGAGATCATTGAGAGGTATCAGATTCGATTTCGCTTGCTGGTACGCTGACAAGTTCTCATGACTCATCTCAATTATCATAAAGGATTGGTTCTGGAACCTAAGAAGTCATGAAGTGTAAGCTGTCATACTTGAGAAGTATCAGAGTCTCTTACATTTGTCTCTTGATACGTAGGGCAGGCAGATTTGTATGTAGGGGTTGAAGGTGGCGTTTTGAGCTCCATGATTGCGAGATATCACAGCAAAGCAGGGCGAAAGAACGCAACGAGCTCTATGTTGTTATATGCAGACAAATTGGGGACATAACTCATACGCACTAGATCAAGATCGATGTGATATGGGCTTGTTTCAGCTTGGCGATTTTTAGTGCTGTTGACGTCCGCGCTGCTTTGTCCTCTCTACCCCCAATATCTCCCCGTTCTAACACTCGCGTACCCTCCTGAATCTTGTACACTTCATTTCTCATCCTCGCATGTGACATTTAGTTCAATGTGGCGCCTGCCTTTGACAAGGGGTTTGCAGATTCTGCGAGTTTTAGCATGTGGCGTCTCTGCGACTTTTAAGTTCAATCTGGCGCCTTCCGTTGACAAGGGGCCGCAGATTCCGCCGAGTTTTGGTATGTGACGTTGACAAGGGCCTTGCAGATTCCGCGACTTTTAGGTTCCGAGGGGCTGATGTAAGATTTTGCAAACAATGGATCAGCCAGGCTTTCAGCAGGGCTCAAGCCTCACTCTCACAGACTGGTACGACCATGATTGGGAATACGTTGGATGTTGCCAGATTGCCACCAGTTCCCGTACCTCTATTCAATCCACGGCCTCACTCAAACCCAGGGCCTCACCCAGAGCCTCATTGGCACAGAGGATACGCAGCATCCTCAAGTTTCCGACAGTCTTCAGGTGCCGACCCACCTCTAAGTGCACTTGATGCAGAATTTCAACAAAGCCTCTTGCCCTGGCCACAGCCTAAGTCCAATGCTGAGCTCAATTCCAATCTCATTTCTTATGGTGACACCAACTACGGATCATTCTCAGGCTTCGAGCAAGCGCTCACTGCCGGCGCCGCTCTTGCTACACAACGCCTTGGAGAATCCCCACTCCAATGCCCGACAAAAGTCTGGACGATATATGAGGTGCTGGGCTCTTAGGCAACCGGTATTTCTCTTCATTGACTAGCATCTCGATTGACGAATGACTTCGTATTAGTGCAAAACGGACGTCAGGGAATCTCACTGTTCACACGAGGGAGAGATATGCCGTTTGAATGAATATAGGATGGGAAGTTTTGCCACTGCAGTAGCTTAATTGTCTACAGCTACCACCAACACCATCACCTATGAAGCTTCTCCTTTCGCCGAGCAATCCGCAGCCTCCAGAGTCAGCCCAAACGCTTGATTCACCTTTTTAATAAATTCCCTACAACAAGGACAAACCTTCTTTGACACCAGTATCCTTGCACCCTTCAACCTCTTCGACGGCTGTACCGCCAACAACGCGTCCAACTTGTTTTCGTCCTCACACTCCTCCTCCAACTCATCCGGTAAGATGACGTGCCTACTCAAAAACCACACAACAAGTTGCATCTCCGCATGGCACGCGTTCCACTGTCCTGCCGTCCCCGAGTGTCGAATCAGCTCGTGCGTCAAGTCGTGGTCCACAAGCTTGCTGGTCCGGAACACTTCTTTCGTCCAAAGGGCGGCATCGATCGGCGCCGGCAACGTGGCGTACGTCGTCCACCCGCTCGCAGCGCGGACGACAGGGAACAGGCCCCCGCGCTCCAACCGCGCAACAGCCTATTTGGCAGTCTTAAGATTGAGGGTCTCGACCGCGTCGACATAAGTGCGTTGAAGGCCCTCTCCATGAAAGGCGCCGTAATGGAGATCACTGGGGGTTGGAGCATGGGGAAGTGGTCGGAAGAGGGGTGCTCTGGGTGGTGCTTTGAGGAGAGTAGTGATGATGGCTTTGTTGAGGGCGAATTTCAGGATTTCGGAGTAGTGGTGGGAGTTGCGGTTCAGCTTCAAGGCGTCGTCGCCGTGCATGTCGGTTAATGATCGATTAGTGTTGGAAATGGTGGAAACAGGGAACGGTACTGTTACCCCTGTGGTTAGTAATCTCCGCATTGATCCGGCGCTAGTGGATGGGTATTCACCCTTCGCCCACTTCTTTCCTTCCTTCTTCATCCCGTATGCTCTACCTACTAGATAGTTCAGTCAAATATATCTATATGCCTTTCTACCCTCGTGTCCTCGTATACCAAGAGGTTATGAGCCCGGGTTAGCTATTCCGCTACCGGAAAAATAACAAAGGACAGAAGCATCGAACTCGCTGTCACCAAAAGGCGAAATTTTCCCTTTCGGCCAAATTCCTAGAACTACTCCCATACTTCAACCACCATACAACAATGGAAGGTTCGGAGACCTATCGGGTCCCTAAGCTAAAGGGGAGCGAGAACTATGAGTCATGGAAGGAGGATATAACCAATGCCTTGAAAGCCAAAGGTCTCTGGATGATCACCTCGGGGAAGCTGAAGAAACCGGCACCACTGTCATCCGACGCCTCGACAGCAGATAAAAAGAAGCATACCACTGATGTTCAACATTGGGAAGATAGAAACGACAGGGCCAGCGGTATAATTGGCTTCAGCTGCGAAAAGGGACCCAGAATACATATATCCAAAGCAGATAACGCCACTAAAATGTGGTCTATCCTGAAGACTCAATATGAGCAGTCGAATTTGACCACTCTATTTCTGGCAACCAAAGAACTGACCCAATCAAAGCAATCGGATTTCAAATCCATCCAGGACTATGCAGACTCGCTCAAGCAAGCCGCTATCAAGTGTGCAGACATCGGAAAAACAGTAGAACCGTGAATGCTGAGCAATCTTTTCCTTCTAGGCCTCAACGAAAGTCTAGAACCGTACATCTTCGACCTGATACAGAGCACCAAGGTCAATAAATCCGAACTATTAATCGATGATATGACTATCGCTCTAGCCGACCATGACAAACGGTCAAATCAAGAGAAGAACTCCAGCTCCAAAAGTATGGTAGCTCAGTTTGGTGGCAAGAAGCCGAAGTTTTTCCGAAAGAGGTCGAAGAAATGCGCTCATTGCGAGCAAGGGGGTCACAGCGAACAGAACTGCTGGCATCTACATCCGAACCTTCGTACAGATGAATGAAAGTCTTATCAGGATAGAAAGGATCTGGCCAAAGAAGATGACTCCGGAACAAGCTTCGAAGTCAAAATAGTCAGAACAATGAAGATCGCCTGCCGAGCTGGCAGCCACACAGATGCCTGGTGGATAGACAGCGGAGCTGAGGACCATGTCTGCTATGATATAGACTTGTTCGATGAACAGTCATACCGAAAGGTCATCGGTAACAGCATTGTTACTGCAAATAATGAGGCAGTACCCATCGTCGAGAAAGGTTCGATTATAATCGACGTTTTGCTGAACGATCAACCAATCAAAATCCGGCTAACCAATGTTTACCACTGTCCAGGACTACACTATAATTTGATGTCAGTCGGTCAGGTGAAAGCCAAAGGGTATACGTGTAGTATAAAGAACGGCAAATTCCGATTCATGAATTCAAAGGGTGCCGTCGCCCTCATCGGCTCGAGAAACGATGCGGGAGCATATTTCGTGGATACACCAACCAACCCCCCAAATTCCCGATCAGTTATCCTGGCAAGCAGAACAGGGTCAGCCAAGGCGTCATGGCGTCAATGGCATAAACGGTTAGCTCATCTGAATATGGCAGACGTCAAACGCCTTGCCAACATGAGCACCGGCATCGATGTGGATTCGGCTGATAGCCTGGAAAACGAAGAATCCCCAGAATCGGTATGTGGGGCCTGTGTCATAGGCAAGCAAAATAGAACGCCAAGCCGAAAACCCCACACCAGAGCCATCAAAGTAGGTGAGCTAGTACATTCGGACCTCGCCGGCGATGGTAAGATATCTAAGACCGATGGAGGATTCAGATATGTAGCTACTATGATTGATGACTACAGCCAATATACGACCACCTATCTACTGGAACGAAAATCCGACCCAAAAGGCGTACTTCGGAAATACCTGAAATTCATGAAGACCCAGGGCACTTCGGTTCAGCGACTGCGTTCAGATAATGAAGGTGAGTATGCTGGTCATCAAACCATTGAATTGCTTGAAGAGCATGGGGTCAAATGGGAGCCGACGGCACCATATAACCCGAGTCAAAATGAAGTTGCAGAGCGATGTTTTCGCACTCTTTTTGAACGAACTCGCGCTATACTGACTAGCGTCAAATTGCCGATACGGCTATGGGGTGAAGCAATAATGACTGTCACCTACCTGAAGAACAGGAGTCCTACCACTGCGTTGGACAATATAACTCCCTATGAGGCCTGGCATGGCAAGAAGCCTGACCTTAGCTATCTACATACGTTTGAATGCATAGCCTACCACCATGTGAAGAAAGCTCGTCGAAAGCTCGATGACAAGAGCTTAAAATGTCAGTTCTTGGGCTACGAGGGAGCCAATCAGTTCCGCTTGTGAAACGGGAAGAATGTACTAATATCTAGTCACGTTCGATGGGACGAGGTAGTCATCGAAGCCGGGGGGTATGATGAAGACCTTTCGGTACTAAGCTTCGATGATCAAACCGACGATGCACCTTCCCCGATAAAAACCACTGAAAATGCGAAGATCGCGGAAATTGCCGACGATCACCAAACAAGAACACCAGCCGCTCCACAGAAAGCTAGGAGCAGGTCACTAGAACTAGAATCAAGCGAGCCAGATAGCTCAAGCGATTCTGATGCTTCTGATGCTCCTGATGCTCCGAGCGGACGTCCCAAACGAGCCACCGCTGGACCAGTTGACTACAGGGCACTAAACGACCCCTGGGCCAGAGGCCATAATCGGGGCTTTGCCAGTAGAGCAAACCGAGTTCAAATCGAATCGGATACTCCACAAACAGTGGAACATGCTAGAGCTAGTCCCGATTGGGAACAATGGAAGCTCGCATTCAGAAGTGAGCTCGACGCTCACACCAAAAATGACACCTTTACCCTGGGGACACCTCCGCCGGACCGGCGAATACTGCCGACGCGCTGGGTAACTACCATTAAGCGAGAGCCCAAAGGGGAGGTGATCAAATACAAAGCTAGATGGGTGTGTAAGAGGTTCCGTCAGGAGCAGGGAATTGACTATGACGAGACCTTTGCTTCGGTGGTCAGAGCCACGATCATCAAAATGCTTCTAGCATTGGCAGCCAAATATGACTACGAAGCCGAACAAATGGACGTCGTCACCGCTTTTCTAGAAGCACACCTAAAGGAAGAGGTCTGGGTGCAGCAACCTCCGGGGTTTGAGCAAAAAGGACCAAATGGGACCTTTTTGGCCTGTCGCCTAAACAAGGCCCTATATGAACTAAAACAGGCGCCTCGGGAATGGTATGCAACCCTGAAAGTTTACCTCATCTTCATCGGCTATCAAAGGGTAGAAATTGACCATTCAGTGTTCATCCATGATAATGACATCATTATCGCTATCTATGTGGACGATTTACTCATTCTAGGACCGAACATATCCGATATCGAAGCACTGAAGCTGCAATTTGCAGAGCGCTTTCAAATGAAAGACCTTGGCTCAATCGGGTGGTATCTAGGAATGCACATAACTCGTGATAGAGCTGAACGGACTCTTTGGATCAACCAAAGCACCTATATCAAGCGAGCCATCGAGCTCCTGGGCATGAGCGACTGCAGCCCAACTAAAACACCGATGCACCACAGGTGCCAGCTCAAAAAGAACGTCTATTGAAAGTCCAAGGAGTGGGTCGAGTACCAAGCTACCCCTGAAGAAATAGGGGGCTACCAATCAATCATCGAAACACTGATGTGGGTAGCCTGCCAAACACGGCCAGACATAGCCTATGCAGTGGGCAAATGCAGCAGATATTCGGCGAATCCTACCCCCGACCATGACCTAGCTGTCAAACAAATCATTCGTTATCTAGCCGGAACTGCCCAGCTGGGGCTTCGATATGAACCTTCCAAAGTGGAGGGAGTTGGGGGAGCTGAATTCTTTGGATATACCGATTCAGCCCATGCGGATTGCTTGGATTCCCGAAGGTCCACCTCCGGCTATATGTTTTTCCTATGGAATGGACCAATTAGCTGGAGCTCCAAACGTCAGCAATGCGTTAGCACGTCATCTGCTGAAGCTGAATACGTCGGCGAATGTAATGCAGCCAAGGAATTGACCTTCCTGGTTCAAGCATTGAAAGAGGTGGGATATGATGGTTCGGATACGAATCCAACTACCATTTTAGCTGACAACCAAGCGGCTATAAAAATGGGTAGCAATCCCGTCAATCACCCCCGGGCCAAGCACATTGATACGTCGTATCACTATGTCCGGAACAAGGTAGAAGAGGGAGCAATAAGATTGGAATACATACCCACCGATCAAATGGTGGCCGACGGCCTCACCAAGCCCCTGGAGTCAGGCAAATTCCTGAGGTCCAGGTCAGTCATGGGACTAGCTTCAAGGAATGAAGCTACCCCCGCCGAGCATGGCGCCGGCGAGTAAAAGAGCATGGATATACAGTCAGTAGAGGGCCTGGATAGCTTCATATAGAGCTCCAATTCCTAAGAGGGAGTGTTGGAAATGTTGGAAACAGGGAACGGTACTGTTACCCCTGTGGTTAGTAATCTCCGCATTTATCCGGCGCTAGTGGATGGGTATTTACCCTTCGCCCACTTCTTTCCTTCCTTCTTCATCCCGTATGCTCTACCTACTAGATAGTTCAGTCAAATATATCTATATGCCTTTCTACCCTTGTGCCCTCGTATAGCAAGACCTCCCAATGTTCATGACAAGCTGTCAGACACAGCGGTCATGCTCATCGTAGCCTGGCAAGAAGCAGGGATCATGGCTGGAGAATGCTGAAAGTCGGTCCCATCCTTGGTAATAGAGCCGAGTGAAGGCGAAGCTTACCGTCACCCAGAGGATGAAGTAGGCATTCTTCAACTCCTGCAAGTAGGATCTGTTCGACTCGTGTAGATCAGGATCATCCCATGGCACACGTTGACCCAACTCAAAGAGTAAGTTGCACGTCCAAAGCAAGGAGTAAGATGAATGACAAAGGCGAAGAGCGTTGAACCATTCACCCTCCTCAGGAAACCGAACCTTTGGCGGGTCTTCAAGTTTGTCATAAACGATCTCAAACGTCCAGTCGAACTTTGATTGCAGATTCTCGACTGACTCTGATTTGTCGATTGTCAAGTCTGGCGTGAGTGTCACTTCAGATTTCTCACTTCTGACATACTTCGACCCAAGTAGGTCTGACGCACAGGCCAGCCCAGCTGCAGAGCTCTCGAAAGACTCTAGGTTGCCGGTCTCAACGTTCGCCTCAGATGTAACCTCGAATTTCCCACTCATATCAAATTCCGCGTCAGTAAGCTGTATTCGATTGAATTCAGCTGTGAAGTTTTCAGCACTTTCAAGCATCAACATTATTGAAGAAGAATTGCGTAAGCGTGACTTGATGACAGTGTCAGCTGTTGTTCTCTCAGAGAGTTCTTCACACTGATCTTCGACGACTTCGTAAACAACTTTTGAGAACTTCTGTGTGCTAGCGATGACAACGCTTGAACTGACTAGCTGCTTTATCTCGATCTTCTGACTCTGTTGTCTTCTATTTTTTTCCCAAGAATGTGTTGATTGTGTTTTTTTTGAGATGATATGTGAAAATTCAGGTCAGGTTTTAATACATGTAAAACCTACAGATGCTCTGATCTTATCAAGCTAATCACAAGTCATGTTGCTCAATGAAGTCTAAATTGCATTGTGAATGTCTGCTTCAAAGATGAGCGGCTGAATCGTCTTTTGTTACGATCCTAGCTACGCACCTATGTTGGTAGCTATGTTGGTGGCTATGTTGATGACTATCGCCGGCCGCTCGCCGCTAGGCTATAGGGTTGTTCCGAGGCCAACCCTATTCAGGGTTAGCTTATGTTCTCCTGAGTCATATAGATAGCCGGCTCTTCCCTTCTAGATACTTTCCTTCCTTAGCATTTATATACTCGTTACATTACACCCATATGACTCGCTCTATGCTGGCCCCTAACATCTTTCGCCTTGCACGAACCTGAGTCTCGTGTTTGCATTCGATCAAACTCAATACTCAAGATGGGAAGAAATCGATTGTCAAAAGTGAGACTGCATTTTCATTTGCTTACAAGATCGAAGTGTCGAGATGAACTACTTCATCATTCTAATCAGACATACATTTCTCAAAATCGAGAATGAAGATGCAGAGTTAATCTTTGCATACCTTCAGATGTCACAATTATAATCGTAATGCATTGACTCTCTGCAATGCAGACTTTGAATGCTAGATCAATGAAGAAAGATAATCTGTCAGTGACATGATTATGTCAAGACGAATCAGATCTCAAGTTTCTTGTCAATTCAGTGAAGCTTGTGCTATCGATGTCAATCAATGTATGAAACATGATCTAGAGCATGAATTGAAGTGTGTCGAGATTGAGAGTTAAGAGAACTTCTCTATTACAAATTCATCGACCGTCTTGTCGTGCTTGATTAGCTCTTTCGTCTCTGCTCTGTTGAGCATATCAGAGACTTATTCAGATCTTCGAGAAGCGCTATGCTTGTCTACGAGACTAAAGCTGCACGATCTTTGGCAGAAAGGCAACACAGACGAAGTGAAGTTCGAAACTCTGAATCGTTCTTAACGCTCTGCAATCTCACATCTCTGATGTAATGTCACTAGGAAAATGACTTTGATTCAGACTGTGATTTGACTTTCATCGACGCATCTGAGAAGGCAGCAAATCAACGCAGCCGAATTATATGACAGGTGTACAGAAATTCTTTGGTGAAATCGACAGAAGTATGAACATGTGAGTCAGCAATCAAATTTGAACAGCCTTGCAGTCTGCAGATGAGAGAAAATGATGCGAGCTTGAACATTGAAAGACGGCACAATATTTATCTATAGTAAGATACTGTCACTGCTATTAAACGTGCAGAATTATTCATATTCTGCGCAAAATCTGTAACAGTTTACTAGTAAGAAAACTGTTCATCATCTATCACGATATTTATCACATACATCACATACATCAATGTTTAATTCGAAAGAAGAAATCAAGTTGTCAATCGCAGAGATCGAGAACGCCTTGTATCTTCGAAAACCTGAGTCTCATAAGATTATCGCTGATACTTTGTCATTTGAGATAGACAGTATATCTCATCTCTGCTGACATTATTTAACTGTTCATAGAACATCAAAATTTCTGATTCAGATTTTGCTCAAGATGATAGCTTAAACGAAATCGCAGCAACACTCGTGTTGTATCATGATCACACACTCGCAGAGCTTTTCGATGATCTTAGTCTCACTTTCCTCACACAAAGTAGTCACAGAATCAAGAGTAAAATCGTCTGACGAGACGAAGTGATTTCAGATGATCGCGCAAAGATGATTCTGCTTGAGAAATTGAAGTCTAAGAGTGATGACTCGACGCTTCTTCTCTCGAAGGAATACTTTCTCAAAGATCGAGTAAAGCATCATCATAGCTTAAGTATTATCATCGTGTTAACAAGATTATACAGAAATACATGATTCTGATGATAGGCGCCGTGAATCGTAAATGAGCCTGAGATCTGAAGCAATCCTTCAAAGAATACGTTCTGTTCACTGTATCAACGTCAGAAGACATGTCAGCTTCGAAGAGAATTTATATGGTGAATTACTTTCGAATCGCATGTTCTCAGTCACGGAACGAATCTATTTGTCATTTCGAAGTCTTGAGCGATAGTGTGCTTAAGCTTCTGTTAGAGTATGTGCTTAGACATCTTAAGTCAGTATTGACATACAAGTACGACGAAAACGATAATGTTAAAGTCGTCAAGATATACAACAGTGCATCTAATAATCTTTATTTTTAGCATTGCAAAAGAAGAAGAAAGACGACGAGAACGATGAAGAGAACGAGAAGAACGACGATGACGACGACGACGACGAAGAGAATTAAACCTTGACCTTTTGAGAATCGAGATGATGTTAAGCCTTGTTGATGTTGTTTTGAAGAGAGCATTTCATCATTTGTTTCAGCGAGAATGTTACACTACGAAATTCTTCTGCAAGATCATTGCTGAATAGTTCAATATTCACAGATCATTTCTTCAATAGAATAGTTCGATCGTTGACTAACTTCATTTATTAACTCCTCAAACTCTTTCTCATTTCACACATCTCTCAATAATTCTTAATCTCATCTTAATCAAATTCTACAACTCAACCTCATCTCTTCTCTTTACACATTCTCACCACGCTCATTTCACTTCTGTCTCAGTCTTACTCGTTGATCTTGCTTCAAAGATTCGATATTCACGCTATCGACAATTTCGAGCCACTGTGTCTTCAACAAGAGCGAGAACGTTAGCGACGAGCGAAGCGAAGATTGAGAAGTCTTGCAGTTTGCGCTCGACGCTTGACGTTTCTAAGTTAAATGTTAAAGCATCGACTTTTAAGACTTGCAAGAAAGTCTGCTTCTTCGTTGAAGCAGAAGCTGAGTAAAGACAATGAATTGACAGTCTCGACTTGACTTCGCCTCAAATCGCAGTCACTTCGAAAAGATGTGAAAGATTGCTGACAGACGAGAAAAAAGCGAATGCTACTATTCGATAATAAAGTCGTCGCTCTAGCCCCTCGAGCACAGTAAACTTTGCAAGATAGTTGTAGTATGATTATCTACAGCATTCATTAGAATAATTATTGACATCAATATGAGCTGACGGTCAACTCAGATGATACTATGCAGACAAATCTCTCAACACAATACAGATCATATCTCAATCTCTGAAGATCATCACGCGCCTCAACACTCTCTTTTCTTCCTGCCTTTTTCTTTCATCCTTCGCAGTAGATCTCGTGAAGATTCACTCCCTCCAGTCTGTGTAAAACGATCACTTGCAGCCTCGAATTTGGTGTGTGTACTTGTCTCTTCCTCCGCTGGCAGAGCTGACGTGACCGTTATTCCGAGCTTTTCCAGAATTTCAGGAATGGTTGAAAGCGCCTCATCATTACTACGAAGGGGATTGAATCTGCGATTCCAATAAATAACCGAATATTCGTCACCACGCTCCGACACAAATTCAGGTGGATCGACGACATGAGCTAGGATCCGAAAGACCTTTTGATCTTCAGTGGCATTAACCCGAGGTGATATTGCCGTCCAAACGGACCAGATCATATGTTCCAGGGTCGCTCGTATATTCCTTCATGGTGAAAAATATTGCGAGGGAGCTTTGTAAAGATGGCCCGCCAGCCTCAGTTGAAAGACCAATTTGGCGTCCAGCGGCTTTGATCAGTACTGCCATGAAGATGGAGTAAGTAGAAAACTCACTCCAAGGAAAGGAGAGAAGGGGGCTACTTTTTTGATAGCTAACAACAAAGTGAAGTCACCAATCGGTTTGTCAGGTGCTCAAACTCCCATACATAACCGATGATCGTTCAGCAGCAGCAGCTGGAGGTATGTAAGTCGCTAGTCTTGCTAAAACTCTAGCTCATATTGCTAGGAACGCCATACAAGCAGCTACCTCCGTTGCAGCAATCGCCGGACTTGACATTGCCGGTTGCCAATACGTCGTTAGCATCGTTCATGAACCCAGTTACTGTTCTTTCGGATCACTCAACAACCACATCAGATGAAGCCAAACCAGTACAAGCGCAATCTCATCCCTCAACTGCCGCGGCAGAAGAGCCTTTTCACCCAGCAGATGCTCCTCCCAGCAAATGCAATCCAGGACTTTACGACCCCTTGTTTGGCGATGACTGGTCAATGCTAGAAAAAGATCCGAACCTCTATGATTCAGTATTTGCCGATGACTGGGCATCTTAGGTTCTTCGAGTCCACGAAAGAACAAGTGCCCAACCAATTGAACGACCCTTGAAATGTTGGGGCGCATCTGCCAACGCATGTAGAGCCTGCCCACTTTTGAGACTGGAATATTCAGGTGGATCACCAAATCCGGGCAAGCCATTATCAGAGTCGAGGTCGCCGAGCGCAATGATAGTTATTACCCTTCCTTTCTGTGCTGCAGACACCCAGGGTTTCGGTGAATCGAGTTTGTAGTATCTCATGGCAATGTGGTTAGTGAAAAAGACCTGATCTGTTGAACAGCCTAAGATCTCTGCAGCGTGCGTTCTGGCTTGCGGCTGATCTCCCGTGTCATTAAGTAGATTTCTATTCAATGCGCGCTCGTTACGTACTTGGAATTTCTCCGATATTGAAGTGCTCTGCGCCCTGATTGGAATAGGCTCAAATGGCTGAGTAGATGATTCATCTTTCAAGTCTGGCCGATAAATAGTTACCCAATCCTCCAATTCCTTCTTCGCATTATCCGCGTCGATAGAGTTAGCTCCTGAAGATTGGATGTGGGAGATCGGCATGTTGTCCGTCCGTTCAACGTCCCAAAACGGCGTGGAGGTGGTTATCTGAGAAAGATTTCGTCAACCTGCACTAACGTAGGGCTTAGCGCGATCTTCCCTGTCATGTTCGTATCGGACGTTCGCGATTTAAAGTATTCGCTACCAAACCTTAAAATCACTCCAGATTTGCACTGTTCTGTGATATCTACCAATAAATTACAACCATCTTTCCCCATCTCACCCCTCACTTTCGGATTCCAAAAGATGGCTACAAAGGAAAGAACCGTTACTCAGACCTTATGATTACAAGGCGACGGTCAAGGTTGGGAGGCTGGTGGCGAAGAAGTAGTAGGGTACACTCAGCCGGATGACTCGCATTCAACTGCTCTGAAGTGAGATCTAACTCTCTGGCAGAGATCTGCAGCTTACTGAATAGATGTATCATCATGCGCGTTCGAGCGCATTGGTGGATAGTTAAAAATTCGTGCACACACCCACAACAGAGCTTTCGAGGAAGTCAGAGAAGGACTCTTGAAATCAGTGGAGGCAATGTTGAAGAACGACATGAATGCTGATGGCGAATGGACGGTGATACCGAAATTACCTCTGAAGCTGGTCAGCGCACTATGACTGACTAGGGATTTCCTTGTATGAGTAGATAATTTTCATCATTGATATTGACAGATAAGCAACTACTTAATCAATTCGCGAAAGGGATCATCACTCCTTAAAAGGCCAATCATCACCGTTCTTCTAATGACTAGATCGAAACCTCATCATCAATCACCTCATAATCATCGTCGTTCTGATTCTCATCGTCGCTGTCTTCCTCATCGTCATTCTCGTCATCTGCATAATCCTCGCTACCAAACTCGCTTTCGTCGCTTTTCACAAAGGTGTTATCCTCAAAATGCTGAAAGCCGTCCTCGGCGCCGTTCTCACTGCTATCATTCCCACTCTCAGTATCGGTATCCTCGTCGTCTCGTTTACTATGTTCGAAAATCATGTCTTCCCTGCATTCTTCTTGTTTCAGCTGTTCCTCAACGTGGGCCTGCACAATCGTCTGAAAGACATCTCGATAGATGTTGAGCTTTTCTCTCCCTTCTGCATCCTGCATCACTTCGGACCAGTCAACTTGGTCAAGAATGGATTCCCATGCTTTCATCAGTTTCATCGAGGGAATACCGTGACGCTGACTGGCAGAAGGATACTCAGAGTCGAGTGAGGAAAAGCTCGCCAAATGAGACGGCGTGCTCAGAAGCGCCTTGTATTCAGCAGTCTTGCGTTTCTTTGCCTCTCCTTTCTGCGAAGAATTCTCTTCTTCGCTGAACGAGACAGATCGTTTCCACCCCTTGCTCGGCATGGGGTAGAGGGTGCGCGACAGATTCGCCTCACGATGTTTAGTAATTTGCTGCGATGATTTGAGCTTCGGAGGTTGCAGAGACAACATGCTAGGCTTTCTCTTTGTGCCTGCAACGCTCGATTGGTTCATTCTCGTTCAAGATCGAGAGTATATTTGAAACGTGGTGTAATGTTTTCACTTTCCGTTATTCTCGTTTCTCGACTGCTCTTAAGAGTATCATCTTCATTCAGTTTTGACTCTTTTTCATTCTGGCTTCTCGCTGACTTCAGTTTTGAATGTCTTCAATTCTGGCTCTCTTCGCTAGCTAAATTTAGAAAGTTATACAATCTTTGACTTCTGAGCACCCTTGCTGATCTTACGAGGCGTACACCAAATGTGGTTCACTCCATCAGCCATGATGTACCCCACAAATGGTTCATCCCACGAGTCGTGGTCCACCTCACCAGCCATGGTGTACCCCACAAATGATCCACCCCACGAGCCGTGATTCATCCCATCAGTCATGGTTCAACCCACCAGCCGTGATGTACCCCACAAATGGTTTCACCTTGCATCGTCAGCGATACTAATACGATAAGTCTTATAACACGTTTACAGTTGGCCATTCAAAAAATCTTACGTCGAAGATCGATCTATTCGTGGCCGGTTCGAATACTTGAAATTTATCTAGGCAACCTAACCCTAACGTATCACTTATTTGGTTGGTAATTCATTTTCAACAGACTCAGTTCATCATCCAAATAGTCTCGCACAAGCCTTCGCAAATCATCTCGAATTTCCTGAGATTCAGACACTTCGATATTCGTCAGTAAGTCATGTCGATTGATCGGATTAGAACTCTCACTCATGACAAGCATCTCATCGCTCTTCTTTCTATTCTTTGGCAGGCTCAAGGTTTTTGACTCTGATGCTAGCTTTGGTTTGTCAGGCTCAGGCTCTTCGTCGACAAGCGTTTCTGTATCTCAGTTTTCTTCTCTCTTTTTCATTATTGTCGGCGAAGACATCTCGTTCGACTTATCTGATTTATACTCTTTTAAGACTTCTGCTCTTAACACATCATTCAGATTCACGAATCTCTTATAAGCAGAGACTCGTCGATGTTGACCTTCGTTCAAGAAGCCATGCTCAATATGTTTGAATGCGTAGTAGATGAAGATACGCAAAATCTGAGAAATTTCAGTGAACATCAATCTCGCCATGAGAACTGCGATTACATACGTAGCTGTCATTCAGTGCATCTTTCTTCAGAACTTAATTCAAAAATTCTTGCGTCGATGCCTCGTTCTCTGTCATCGTGAGCTGCTAAGCCATCACTGACGATCTGCGCACTCATCGATGTTTTCTAATTGCCAGATCAAGCGAATTCGTCGTGTGCGAATTGTGAAGTCGTTGTAGTCTCGAATCAGTTGTCGTAGGTACGATAACTGAGTCACTATTTCAAATCTCGAAGCGATCATGAGAAGTCTTTCAAAGTCATTCAAAGAAGCGCTGATCCCGTGAGAACTCGTGAACAATGCGAGACGAGAATCGTTCGAATCAGATTCGCTTCCGTACCTGGCAGATCGCTGAAGCTTGAAGGTGAATTCTTTTTGAGGGTCGATCAACAATTTCAGAGTCGTTCACTCGTCTTCTTCACAAGACGCTACTACGAAAGAATGACTTTGCAGAAAGAATGAAAAACTGATCGATGATATTCACAAGTTGATGTACTGTTCTGCTTCGACTTTCAGCTTGCCGTGAATCGTAAGACTTATTTTGAACTCGTCGTCAACTCTGATGATCAATGCTCGTGGAAGATCTTCTCGAAGCACGTTATTTCGATATAAAGTGGCAAAGAGCTGCATCACGAATGTGAAGTCGAAGATTTCAGCGACGACATAGAGACAGATCTGATTGATGAACGATTTAGAACTCAGATGACGTCAGAGCACACACTTACTCAGAAACGTCAACGCTTGGTGAGTGTGAAGGAAGAATTCGTACGAAAGCTTGCGAATAAAGCGTAATGAGTGTATTATTAATACATCGAGAGAAGATATACTCTGTCAGCGCGTGTAAGTGACGTGTCTGCTGAAACGATCGTATAACTTACGATGATCAAATATATATTCTGAGGCTCGCGTAAGAAATACGTAGGGTCGTTGTGAACAGCGGCGAATAGGTGCAACGTGACGAGTGCAAAAGACATAATTTCTGCGAAGGGATGAATTCGTCGGTAGCTAAACAGTGACAGATTCAGTAGATCGACTAAGAAGCTCAGGTGAAGATCAAAGAAAAGCGGCATCATGTTGATGATCGAAAGGATTCCTGCTCTGTCTTCTACTTCATTGAACGAAGTCACACGGAACGTGACGCAGAAGACGTTGAGTGATATGTATAAGAGCTGAAGAAGGACGTCGGCGAGAGTTCACGAGCCTAGAGAACGATGACGTCGAACGATAAATGAATAGGTGAGATACTTGGATATAATAATGGCGATCGATTGAAGAATTCGCTGAATGAACGGAAAGCCTTGAATAATTATCAAAACGAGAAAGACGTCGTCTGCGACGATGGCATAGATTTGAGCGATCTTCATGATCAAGTGATGATGTGCGATGAGAAGACAAGGAAAGCTGGTGCGAGTAATATGACGAAGAGATGAAATTACGAACATTGACTATATAGCGAAGGGCAGTAGAAAATACTCAGAGTGCCGACAAATCTAGGGTTCAGAATCGGCTGAAGGAGAAGGCATCGAAAATGAATGTATAGCTGACATTCTACTTCAGTTCTGGCACTCTGCTTCAATTCTGGCATCTTGCTACTCTGCTTCAATTTTGGTACGGTGCGTTATGATCTGATAATTCGACTCTTCTAGGTAATGTTTTCTAGGAGAATTCATTGCAGCTAGAAGTAGTCAGAAGCCGGTATTGAATCGATAGAAATCAATCAGAATTAGAGATTCGTGAGAGAATGAGTATGAAGTTAGAACAATGGCTCATCTGTGTCGTGAGTTTGTTGATATCGGATCAAAATCAACGCCTGCATCATCACATGAAGTGCTATAACGAATCAAGAATATGATACATGTATTGAGTAATATAGAAGGTCAATGAATCATACTAGTAGCAAGAAATTGCGATCTACGACTTCATCGTATAAAATCTACGCGAAGAGACTTGAGTGATAGATATTAACAAGAGAAGATCATCGCTCTTTCAATTATTGAGAAAAGCATGCTTCAAAAGTTAGGGTAGTCGACATCTAGAGAGGTTCAAACTGATCTGCAAAAGCTTCTCTGCGAAAGCAGACTTAATCTTCGACAAGAACTCTTTAACCGTCGAGAATCAACGACGTAGATCGTTTGCATCGATGATCTTATCACTCTTTCTACGCTTTTTCAACAATTGCATCATAATGTCTTCTATCGCCTGCACGTTCGAATGATTGATATTGTCTTCTTTTGATATGGTCGTACAGCACTTCTGCACATCAATCTTGACGTGATCGTCATCATTCAACAGAATATTCGAACAGGTGATATTGTCATGAACTATGTTCTTAGACTCAAGGAATTCGATACCACTCAACATCTGTATTCATCAACTCAGGCATTTGAGTCAAACGAGCTGAAGTCTTATCTGTTCGACTATTGCTGTCACGTGAGCCTCTTGAGGGTGAATAGATGCCGCGACGACTTGGATCAGGGAAATTGGCATATGCTCAAGAACGATATAGAGGTCGGCTTCGAATTCGTAAGCCTCGATGCATTTGACGAAATACTGTCTCTGAATCTGAAGAAGTCTAGAGAGATTTTCACTTCTGCTTGAGTCTCAGAGCTTTCTGATCGCGACTACTTCTGAAGCTGGTCGATCTTCTGTTGCAGCCATTTTAGAAGTCGAGCGTTTCTTCTTCGCTATCGTGATCAGGTCATCGATTCTGAGGTTATAGCCTTCGTCGTACGTGCGTCAAGGGAATTCGTCTTTCACTCTCAAAGGCGTATCTTGCCACGCTTCAGGTCTTGCTGAAGCTGAAAGGTTCTGGTGCATAGGCTCGGATGCGAATGCAATCTCGGCGTCATCAATGTCGAAGTTTCTTCTCTTTTCGTTGAACTTGTCAGTAGCGTCATTCCTCCCAGTTGGTACTTCGGCAGAAGCACGTTGACGAGAAGGATGCAGATTGTTCGGGGGAGAGGGCTTCGACTTTCGAGTCTCTTGCTCAACGTCAGGCCTCGTAGAATCTACAGGTTTTCGGTTCGCAGAGTCAGCGATATCATTCTGCGGGATCGACGAACCTTGAGTATTTCTACTGGCAGGTGACACATCGTTCAAAGGGAGTGAGTTGACTTCACGAGGGTTTAGATTAATCTGCGTGTATCGCTTGTTAGAGTGGGAAGCCATTCTGAATGTCGCGGGACGAAGTACTCTTAGTGATCATCAAACGAAGATGATTGAAAAGGCGGTAAAGCAAGGGGACGAAAAGTACGAAGGGAAAGATGCGCATGAAATGTTCGGAATACGGTGAAAGATCGAAGACTATACTGTCTCATTGAAAGCGCAGCAGAATGTCACTTGATGATCAAGTGACATTCATTTCTGGCGTCCTGGGTCGCCAATTGCGGCGATGTGCTCATTTCTCACGAGGCATTGGTCATCGATTCTCTTCAACCCTGGTCGTAAAGTCTCAATGATAATGTCTCGATGCTGACGCTTCTCTTCTGTGAACGACGGTTGTGATGCTGACGATTCAACAATGCTCTCGTGATGCAGCGTACTCAAGTGCAAGATCAAGAAGAAAGCCTTCAACGAGAGAAGCGCATCAAGTACAAAGGTTCGGCACGAATCAGGCTCGAGCATATCGATTTCTCGAAAGACGAACCCGAAGTGCTCGACAAATTCATCGTCAAAAATTTGGTATCGATTTTTGAAGAGAAAGACTGCTTTCAACAAGATAGTCAACATCACGTGCTCGCCGTGATCGATCGAGAACAGTTGAACCTCGCTCTTCACACTTCTGGAATCTCTTTCAATCTTTTGCTCGGCAACGCGCAGACTGAATGGCCTGAGCTGCGATTTCCTTTCGGTTTTCGGCTTGAATGTCTTCATGATCGACATCGGGTTCAGGCGAAAAGAGAGATGATTTCTTTCCAACTTTGATGAATCGTGAATCTGTATCTAGTCGATATAACGGACTGATCCTTGACTGAGCAGAGCATAGCATTCCTCACTGACGCCTTCAGATTTGAACGACGACCTGAGAATCTTGCTGACCGAGCAATTGTTCAACGAGAAGATATCTTCTGACGATGAAATATATCGCAAGATCCGTCAACACTACCTCAAGTCACTCGCAGCGACTCAATGATGAGCATGTCTGACGAAGAACAAGCAATACGAGCTGAAGAGACTGCTGCGAAGGGACGACTTTACAGCGATCTTCGATGCACTGTTGAATATTTCAGGTCTGTGACGGGATGGAATGCGACTGAGCGTGACGAAAGACATGATGAGTTTAAAGTGCGACGAGGTAGAGCATCGTTCTTATACTTTTGAAGCTCACTGAACTGTTAAGCTACAGAAGATGTTTCATTGTCTCGATCACGTGAGAACATTCTGGGCAGGCCTGTTTCGACATGATAAGCGCGATATGCAAAAGGTGAATTATGTTACGATGAAGACGTTGGAACTCAAAGCATCGGGCACATTCACATTCGACACTATGAATCTGTTTCATCAACTGAAAAAGGGGGAAATATTCGACGCATTCAACATGAATCGTCGCATGAAGATCTGAACGAAGCTACACGCATGAAAGAGTCTCGTCTTCACTCTTTGAACTTTCTTCGAAAACTTCAAATACATCGAAGCATGCGTCAATTGTGTGAAGAATTTGATAACGATGCCTTTTAGGGGAACGTTGTATACGGCGATGGCACGAAGCTTTTCCGAAACGACTCAGACAAGAGGCAAATACATTATTCAGAAGCGAAATCGATCTTCGCTTTAAGATCTAGCAACACGCAAGATCGCGTAGCTCTACACTATCGAGAAATATTTCTCTACGTTATGCGACATCTTCGTGAGTTGTCATCGGGGTCGACGAAGGTGAAGCCCAAATCGACAGAAAGAAAGAGTCGAATGACGAAGAATCTCGATAAATTCGCACTGTATGAACTTGCCGACTTGGTCGAGCGACTCGAATTCAAGTCGATCGAGATCAGCGATTTGAAGGCGAAATATTTCAGTCATGCAAACGTACGGTCACAGTCTAGGTCATCGAAGCCTACTTTCGTCGTGAACGGACCTGAAGAGTGCTCGAAGAGAAGATGTGCATGTTCTTATGATCTGATCTATGAGCAGAGCAGAGAGTTTCTTTTTCTCGATAACATGCACAGCACAGACAGAAGCCAAGGGAGCAGCATTCAACTCGTTTTCGTGAGAAGGTCGATTTATCTGACTTACTTCGGCAGAATATTCGATGATCATGATAGCGAAGAATATGCATCTCAAGAGCAACCAAACGCGAAGGAAACGCGAGAGGATCGAGATCATGAGCAAGCGAAGAACAATGAGAAGCAAGATGGCATAAACTCAGAGAATACAAGCGAATGACAAAATTATATGAATCAGCTTGAAGACAGTTCACTTCGCTCACAGAACCTTCATGAATCTCAATCAATGAACGACGTCGAAGAATGGGGTTCTCTCGCGCCTTCTATAATTTCATCAAGTTTTTATTCAGACGAAGTCTTGCTTGAGGAATGATTACTTGAAGAAGATTCACTCAAAGAAGAAACTTCGCTTCAGGCAATAGCTTCAGCGCGCATAGAAACTACAAAAAAGGACGAACTTTCTCAAGATCGATTTAAGTTTATCTTTTGTCAAGAAGACGATTGAATTTCGATGAAACAATATTCTTTTGATTCATCTCTTTTCTCTTTGGTGAAGCTCACAGCAGAGAAGCACGCGAGTGAGAAACGATATTTATTCGACACAGCTCTTTGATCGTTGCATTCCTTGAACTGCTTTGAAGCTGCTATGACTTATGACTCACATGTCATCCTTGTATTTTCAGCAGGAAGAATTCATAATGATCAACATATCGCGACATCTGCTTTTCAATTGAGCGATAATGTCAGATCGTTGAAAGATAACATGAGAAAGAGAGCTGTCAATAATGACATCTTCAAGAAAGATCAAATACGAAAGAAACAAATTGTGTAAATCTCAAATGTTTCTTTTACGTGCCTTCACATTCTTTGCTATAGTTCACTTTTCAAATACATCTGCTGCTATCAACACAATCTGTGGCCCTCTTCAACAAATCGTATGTGCGTCAGTAAGCGATCGCGTGAAGTGTCTCATATATAGCATTAACCCAAGAAATGACTTCTATGACTGATATCTAGGATGTCACAAAAAGTCGACTGACGCAATCTCATCGCTCTAAGTATCTGAATTTGATCGAGCGTTCGAGGTGAGACGAGGCAGTGCTTACGATCTCGCAACGTCTCGCTCAAAGATTTAAACCATTCATTCAAGAAGTTTATCGCCACAGCTTTACTCTTACTTCTCACTTCTCAGTCTCAAGTTCGAAGCTCAATCAACGTTCTCAATACTGCATCGATCGCATCACTTCTTCTATCTCTTTGACTCGTTCGTCAAAGTTTGCGATCGACGGGCTTAAAATCTCTGCTAATTCCTTCAGGCGATTCTTCTCGACAGCAAGCTTTCCCAACAACATTCTCTGCACCTTCAGCATGCATTCTTTCATGTCTAGTGCTTTCGAGAGTTCCGGGTTCAAGGCAGATAGACGTTCGCGTCGCTTCGCCCAATTTTGGCAGCGAAGCTTTTTCCCTTCTTGAACTTTCTCATCTTGAGTGATCAGCAATTTTCTTCGAGGACGGTTCGTCTTTCCGGGTACTGTTGCGGATCTTCGTCCTCTACTTGCGTTGAGCTCAAGGTTCGGGCGCAATGGGTGACCCTGGCATGATGAATGTGGCTGCAACACGCTGGTGAATCCCGTCATGTTGAACTTGTGAAAGCAACTCGTAAAGTAGATCTATGCAGCTTTGACTCTGATGACGTCTATTCTCGAGAATACAGTTGCTCGACATTCGCTTCTGAAGCATTCAATTCTGGCTCGAGCATTCATTTCTTATCTCTGTTTCAACTTCTGATTCGTGAGCCTGTTAAAAATGAAGAGGCTTTGGCGTTGTATAGTCGAGCATAAGCAGAGCGACTAGTTGCTGTTCTATTCCGTGCTGCGAGAAACTAGTAGTGGCACGAGCCGAACTCACTTTGATGAATCGAGACTCTCAGAACTCATATTCCCGGAGTGCAATTTAATTGCATATGTAAAGGCTTGACATCTCTCAAAGTGCTTAGCGTCACACGCCTTTGAGTCACGAACGCATGAAAAGCCAAATGTGGTGTTTGTGGTGGAGTGAAAAGGCCTCAGTCGCTTATGCTATCATGACTTCTCGCACACCCTGGTGCTAATGGCTCGAATATAGCCCTAATGTAAGGCTAGCCCTAGGGGTCACTGAAGAATATCGTGACACCTACTTGGTCTATCAGAGAGTTAATACATAGCGTGCGAGAGCAATACGTTAGTTTCTTCACGTCGCTCTAATCATTTAGGTACTATGGCAGCTCTGAAGACAGTATCTTACTCAACGCTTTTACATCACAGTTAATCAATCAATCGATCAAGATGATTCTTTACTTAAGATAAAGCTTACTTCAAATTTTACGAAGCTTTCTTCACCTTTTACGCTTATTCGTAAACAATTAACTTCAGAGCTGTCATAATAAATCGTTGAAGCGGCGTGAAGAATACAGCGCTTTGCTTCCGTACGCTAGGGTTTAACTCCCTGAAGGACGAGTATGTAGACTTCTAAACTACCACGAATTCGAGGGAATTTCCGATATAATACGCAATCGCCGTAGTCAGATCTCGCGCCGAGCGTAATTCATAAGAGCAAGAGTATCGTAGATAGATTTTTAGTATTTGGCGTGATGTTTTTGAAAAGTGCAGACGTGTAAATGCAACTAAGCCCCTTTGAATTAGCTGTCTTGCTTACATACGTAGATTTCATTTACACGTCTGAGGGCACGAACCCGAATTACAGTCAGATATTCAACAAATCTGGAATAATACCGAACTTTGTCGATCGCCTTACCTGATGCGATAAAGTACGAGCGTTTTATTGAATTAATTACATTTTGTTCGCGTCATTCACTCGACTTATCTATGTATTAAAAATTTACCTACTCACCAGTCATCACCCTACATGCTCACCATCCTACTCACCACCCTACATGCTCACCACCCTACTCACCACCCTACATATCACCCTACTCACCACTCTACTCATCACCCTACATGCTCACCACCCTACTCACCACCCTACATACCACTCTACTCACCACTCTACTCACCACCCTACTCGCTTCAAAACATGCTTCAAAATTGCTTCAAAACATGCTTCACGCGACACGTTCGAATAAGCGTCATTCGCTTCATGGCCTACTTCATAGTATGCTTCATACATGCTTCATAGCACATGCTAATTAGCTCAATAGAAAGCATCCTTCATGGCTCGATATCAAACTCTCTACCGACCTTTCTACCAAACTTCCTACATGCGTCGATCGAGCGCATAACACACGTCAAACAGTGCTTTCTACATGGCTTTCTACCAAGCTTCGAATTGCTTCATGTTTAAGAATCAAATTTGATCTCTATCGAGAGCCTATCTATCTATCTACTGAGAGTCTATCTACCTAATAAACGATTGAGTCGTTACAGAACCATATTTCAACCGTTGAAAAGTCTTCAAACTATACTCGAACAGTCGATCAAGCAGCTGAACTCATCGAGCAATGAAAAATGAACCTAGCATATTTTTGAAAATTTGGGAAATGATGTTGGAAATTTGAATAAAAACCAGATCATCATGGCGCAACAGAGATTATACTCAATTATTCGCGAGATATGTATCTAGAATTTATGTCAATAGATAGAATAGATATACTAGTATTGATTGCAGTTGTCGCTATCGAAAATATATATGTGTTGCGTTGATGATCGCGTCTGAAAGATGAATGTTGATGATTTTTAACGAAATGTCAAAGATTTGTATGGGCGCGCATCAAAACAATTGCCGATCTAGCAAAAATACGGCGCGATGCACTCAGACGTGTTACCCGTAGGCTGCGAAGTCATTCAGAGGGTTCCTAACCCAAAGGGGCTTAGGGGAAGAGGTTAACCCGAAGGGGCTTAGCCACGGAAACACGTCTGAGATTCTGAGGCAACACTGAGACAAGAGCCTCGTATCAATTAGTAAGCAAGAGACCACGCTAACTCGCTACACGTATGCACGGGGTTTTCGCGCACACTGGGTTTCCGCGCACGCTAACTATGACTAATTATTTTAGTGCCCTTTTTAGTACGCTAAACTCTATACTATCTGTAATTAACCTTTCTAGGTTAGAATGCGCGAAAACCCAGTGTGCGCGGAAACCCAGTGTGCGCGGAAACCTCGTGCATACGTGAAATGAACGCTTACGTAAACATACGCTACTAGCTTAAACAGTATCAAAATGTAAAGCGAGCGATCTTCATCGAAGCTGTCGTGCACGTTCTCCAAAGGAATCGCAAAGCTTCAACTTCAATGGCAAGAAATGTTTCTATCTCATGCGAGGTTGAGATGTGGTGGGATGTGAAAGGTTTATAGCTGCAAATGTCCAATATCATCCGACAGAAGTGATCACGAATAGCGACGACGTGTAACACGACGCTTCAAGGGAGGCTTTTCCTCTGCGGCAGACAGACATCTTATCTTCGTGAAACGTAGCAAAGGCGCGTTCTTCTTGTTATTATCGCCATCGGGTTTCTCTTCTTCATCGTTCGTGTCCGCCTCTTTGTCGTCCCACTGGTTTTCCTTGTTCTTACCGGCTGAGAGATGAGGCTTAATATCTTTGCGACCTATGCCTTTGAAGTTATGCATCTGCTGAGTTGTCAAGTACCTGTTTTAGTCAGTCAGCTTAGTATGATAGCTGTGTGGCACGTGAATGGAAGGCATTTTGTTCAATCCTGTTGTATGAATCATTTTTGGTGTACATCACAAGCTTTGAAATATGGACAGATTGAAGCTGGCTCTTTGCTTGATTTTTGATTGCATACAAAACCTGACGGAGAAAGCTATATCAGTAAGACTCATGAACATAAATCGTGTTCCGGCAATGAGTCCGCCTCAAATTTTCTCTTCTTTCTTGTAGTCTCAAGCCCTATTGCTGCTGCGGCTGCTTATACGTCATCGATGGCTGCCACTTCGAAGTAGCGTGCTGCTCATTTTCCTTATCTTGCGCTTTTACCTGCTTATCCTTCTGCACCAGCGCGCAGCAATCGCAGAACCAAGAGATGAGGCAATCGTTGCAGTCGTTACTCTTGATGTCATATTGGCGGCGCATATTGCTTCGGCTGATCGTTTGGCGAATTCCTTGGAGAGAGCAGAGCGAGAGGGCGCAACAGCCCATACACTGACGGAAGAAGTCAGGAAAGAATACGTACACTATCGTTACAAAACGAAGCATCAGAGTTGCCATCCCTACGAGCCTGCGTTTTACCGTAAAGAATACATGGGCATCAGATAGTCAAGCAGTCTAGTGTTATCTGTATTAGAGTACAGTTTTTGTAATAATCTCAGAGACTCACATGTGCCGATAGATTGAAGCAGTCAAATAGCTTATGGTTCCAGGATCTCGACATTGCTAATAATTCAATGTGTGAGAATTTACGAAAAAGACTTTTAATGTTTAGAAGTCAAAAGGTGAGATAAGAATACAAAAAGCAGAACACAGTTAAACAAGAGAGCGATTCGATATAGAGTATATATGTGTGTGTTCTAAATCTCTTCTGGCACCCCCGCTTCACTTCTGGCTCCCCAGGTTCACTTCTGGCTCCCTCGCTTCACTTCTGACTTCTCATTCACTTCTGGCTTTTCAGGTTCACTTCTGGCTCCCCCGCTTCACTTCTGGCTCTTCAGGTTCACTACTCGCCCTCTCGACGCCTTTATGTGCAGAATCGTCGAAGTGCTGACTGCTATCAGAGCGAAAATCTGTGGGCAATACGAAGCTGACGCGTCGACAACAATGGTTCTGTGGGTTTCAAATCTATTTGTCGGCGCTCGTTGTCTGAAATAGGTTGTCGCGACAAGGTTGAGGCTTTTTTCGGTTCGAGCGTCGAGATAGTTGAATATCTGCGTGCTTTGAGATAGAATATTCGACGTGATCACGAATTCCGCGGTCTTCATATTGAGGGAACAATCGCCAAGAGATTTTCTTTGAAAACCTTTCGTTTTTGTCTGAATTGCTGATCGGCATATTCAGAACGGCTTTTTGGAGCCTTCTGTGCTCTTCCTCGGGATGTGCTTGAATGAGAAGCGTTACCCATCTCTTAAAGTCAACCGGGGTAAGATCAGGAATGTCTGGTCTCTGATCGTCTCGTTCTTGGACGAGGTGGTGCTGACACTCAAGATCTCTATACATCCGGGAGATTGATGAGTGCTCGTCGAAGACAGCTAGGACATCATGTCAGCGACATAGCACTTTGTCTGGCATATGGGAACATACTAGACCAAGGGTATAACTCATTTCTCAGCTTGACATTTTCGTAGTACCTTACCATCTTTGCCGGCGTGATGACAATGCTATGACGAGGTTCGTAGTCCTCGACCTGCGATATATCGTCAGTCATGACTCATCGATGCAACCCTCAAGAAATTAGACATACGATGTGAATGGCCAGCCTTCGCAAGAGCTGACCAAGCCTGGCTGTGAGTTGATCATCTTCGTCGAAAAGGGATCTTCATATCTTCTTCAACGTAGTCGCCTCCTCGTTCCTCGAAAGCCTCGACGAAGATCTCGGTATGCTAGAATTCTCATCGCTCAAGCCGCTCATTGGGCTTTGTTACGATCCTAGCTACGCACCTTCGTTGGTAGCTATGTTGGTGGCTATGTTGATGGCTATGTTGATGGCTATCCTGAGAGCTATCGCCGATCGCTCGCCGCTAGGGCATAGGCTTGTTCCGAAGCCAACCCTATTCAGGGTTAGCTTATGTTCTCCTGAGTCATATAGATAGCCGGCCCTTCCCTTCTAGATACTTTCCTTCCTTAGCATTTATATACTCGTTACATTACACCCATATGACTCGCTCTATGCTGGCCCCTAACAGGCTTTGAGATGAAGGAGATCCGCTGAACGGGCTGAAGGAAGTCGAAGTGTGCTTTCGCCGGCTTTTCGATCTATACGTGAACATATTGATTGGTTCCGCAGCGAGGTATGACTTGAGTAGCGTTTGTGTTCTTGAAATGGAGAAGAGAAGTTTATTCGATGTGACATGTTGAGTAAGATTCTTGAGGCGGTGGATTGCGATGAAGGGACGGAAGAAGGCAGAAGCGAAGGAGAGAGAAGCAATTTTGATAGAGCACTGAGCATATGTTGTCGAGTCTTTCGCTTGATTGAAGCTATGATTCGAGCAATGAGTTCTGGGAGGAAAGTACTTGAGCTCTCACCTTGAAGCGACGACCTCGTTGAACTTCCGAGGTCGATCTTAGTTTGATAGTATAGATCGCGCTATTTGTGAACATTGTGGGCGCTGCAGTTCTCTCCGCGCAGAGATGCTATCAAACAGAGTGAACAGCAGCATCTGTCTTCGTGGCTACAAGGGAAACGGGGCGTAGCCAAGCATTATTAACTTATTGGGACTAGTTATAAAAGGAATGTCGATCAATATAGGATCGATTGGTCAAGCTTAAAGTCGTCAACCTCTACTTTCAGGACAACAGAATTACTTTCACCTCTGTCATTGTCATCAGACTTCAGCCAGCTTTCAAATTTTATCAACTCAGTTCAGTTTGACGTGTCAATATGTCATTCAGCATAGTTCTGTTCAAAGCTGTTGTTTCAGTCGATTCTCTACTTACGTGTCAAAAAACTGAGATAAGTAAACTATCACTTCAGCAATCTGTTTGTACTCAAACTAAATGTCACGCAGAACTACACGAATCTCTCAATCTGCAGAATGATCGCAAACGTCGTCGCGTATCTCTTAGTGGGCAAAGTGATCGCAAGCGTCATCGCTCTGAAACATTGGCGAACGAAAGAGTTATCTCAATGTTAGCGACGATCACATCTCTTGAACATCAAGTCTCAAGCTTGAAAAAACTTCTTCACCAGGCTTATGCCTCGCTGCATACGACTTCAACCAAACATAATTGTTCAGCATTATCTTGCGAAAAATCTTTCACGAACTTGGAGCATCTATATAGACATATCCGCGACCATAATGATTCTACGCATGAATCACTCGCAGTTCTTATCAATGAAACGCACTGTTCGGTCTGTTCAAAGATCTGTAGCAGATCGTTTGATCTTGTCAGGCATGAAAAAAAGATTCATGACGAAACATATGTGTCAAGACTTGATAAATTCCTTGGTACATCGATGTCACTGTCGTCTTCTTCAAGCGATTCAATGATCATTTACGATTCATCAAGCCGATAAGCACAAAAATTGTTCTGTGCATAGTAGACGCTAATTGTTTTGATTCTGACAGAGACGATGAAATCTTGTACAGAACTAGATCGATCTTCGAATCAATTCACAAGTTCAACAGTTTTCAGACTTCGTCGCTCGACAGATTATCTATTTTAGATCAAAAGAATACATCGATTGAGGGTTTGAGTTCGCAGTCAATACAGCATCTCGTCATATCAACATCAGCAGATAACGCACTTGCGTCTGAGCTGTCAGCTAAAAATAGCCTAGGCTTGATGCCTGACGTGATTTCTTCGCCGATGACGAGTTCGAAAGTCATCAATACAGACTCTTGAATTGACAGCAGCGAAATCTCATCTATGTCAAGCAAAATCAATGCTTCAGATCTCTTCGTTTTAGTCGCGACTCGAAGAGATCGACTTTCGAATCAGTCAAACTATCTTTGAGAATCTGATTCGTGAAACAATTTTTACGTCGACGCACATGAGGTTGTGAAGAGCGTCTGAAACAAGAATTGAGACGATCTTTACATCGATGCACATGAGATTGTGAAGAGCGTCTGAAACAAGAATTGGGACGACCTTTACGTCGATGCACACGGGGTAACGAAGAGCATCTGAGACAAGAGATGAAAGACTCTTGATGACAATGTGCCTTCATCATCACAGAACGATTTAAATCACGCTCACGACTTCTCAATGATGTTGATAGGTTCGTTAGATAGCATTACATCAGTCTATACATCTAGTTACGATGTCGAAGGCTAGTAGAATAATAGTCAAGGTTCAATCATCACGCTAAGAAATTTGCTTTTACCTTGTCTGAGAGCTATATTAGACATTCAAGAATTCTCATTTCTCTTTCTCGTCAATTCAAGCTCATCATGCAATGCAAACTCGAATTTAGAACTTCAGAGCTCTGCCTAATACATCAGTAGAATCTCACAGTCGTCAGCATTCTTAACAGCAGAATTTCGACATGCTAGATCAGCATTGAACATCATCATTGATTCGTTCGTCTGCGAAAAATTCTTCATAGAACTTGTAGCGACTGAAGTGATATTGATAACATGTGATTCTTTGCAGATGAGAGAAAATTCCGGACTCTTTCGAATAATGATGATTACTGTATGTTTTTCATTCGCGAGCCGATGAATTAAAGAGCTGTTCAAAAACTCGTGAAAGAGAATCAGTCGACGATTCTGACAAGATTTGCCTTTCAGTGTTTCTATCTTTGGCTTCAGGTGCTAAATCTTTGATCAGAACAACGAGAAATGATCAGTTGATGTTCTTTGTCTACTTACTGTCTCGAAATTGTCGAAAATAGCATCGCAGTCGTCATTTCACTTCAGCTCAGTCTGTCGCTGATATCGTCATTGCTTAGTAGCTGATGATTGAGAATATTTGCTGACATTCTCAATAAGTTTTGAATCGATGTTTCTCATCACAGCAATGTCAGAGTCTTTAATAACTTGTGAGACATTCATCTGTTCTTTGCGCCTTCGTTTGTTCGATCTTTGAGATGTCTTTGTTCGCGGGAGACTTGTCTCTGACAATGCGCTACTGTGATGAGACACTTTGATGCCTTTCAAGTTTGGCACGTGACGATCACTCGCGGAGATCAGCATGATAATAGAGTCACTTGCAAGAGTGTGTTTGTTGAATCTTCAAGATCACAATCGAAGCTGCTAAGAAAAGTCGCAACAAAGAGTATATCATTGAATTTCTAGATATGTAAAAAGATACTAATTAGTATTTGCAGAATTTTAGTAGACTCACAAGAATCGATCTTCGTTGACTGACTTTTGCTATGTGATAGTTTCACGATGAAGTTATAAGTAATTGATCTCAAGAGTCTCATCTTGAAATAGACAAGACTGTCAACGATTGCAAGGCAACAGAATTGAAAGAAGTGATGACAACTATCAGCTTCAGTAAATCTAGGTCACTGCAAACTTCAGTCGAATGCAGAAATGTATCTGATACAGATGTAGAAAAACAAAAGGTCTTGAGTTGAAGAAATAAGATTCTCGACTCAAACAGACATTCGCGCCAGTGATTTATAGCGTGGTGCAGGTGCTATCACATCGAGACATCCCGAATAAATATCAGAGCATCGAGACATCTCAGATGAATGTCAGAGCGTCGAGCTTGGTATCGAGGCATCTCGAATGAATATCAGAGTGTCAAGACTCGTATCGAGACATCTCAGATGAATATCAGAGCGTCGAGGCATCTCAAATGAATGTCAGAACGTTGAGAAATTGACGTATTCTATGCAGGTACTATCACATCGAGATATTCAAAATGAATGTCAGAGTGGTAAGATCTTGCTGCATTGCAAACAACGACACTCAGCAGAGTCGAATCAGACTCTCAAGTCACAAAATAATTCTTCATAAATTGGCAAAGAGATCTTTAGAGCATAATTATATCGATCATTTTCTGAACTTAATGTTGCTCAAAGAGTTCATATACTGAAGTGATCATTTTCCTTTATCAGTCTCATTTGATCGATTATCCTTTTACTGCCTTGTGTCGTGCAATGTACGTCTTCAGTTACATCAAAACGTACATTTCTGCCTTGCATTAGCCGCATGCACCTTCATTTTCCTTTCTCATCGCCTGGTATTCATGAATTCGCAAGTTCAATCATATCAGAATGTCAATGAATCTCGATCATCACTGAATTTCCTGCAGTGCATAGCGAACAACGTATCTGACGATCTATCGTCTTACACGAAATTGACGTCGCCCTCACCAAACTACGAGGCGTTTGAGAGAGAGACAGAGGCGAAAACGATTCTTCGCGGTCAGGATTTTCAGTCTATAACACAAATCCTTCGATTTCGCTTGTATGAACACAAAGATTCACTTCGACAAGTTTTGCAACATCGTTGGAATTGTCAGCTGAGTGAAATTCTCATCGATCTTCATCCTATCAGGTTTAAAGATGATCATCAAGCGATCGCTAAGCTGAGCAAAGATCAAAAGATCGAAGTGATATTGAGGCTAGTCGAATCGACACAATCTTTCTCGTCGAGATACTGAAGCTGGAAACCGTACAAAGCAGCAAACGAGACGAATGCTGGAAAAATTGTCGCTGACATCGACGAAGAGAGCTGTTCGCTGTTCAGAAAGGTCTCGTTTAGAGACTGATTGAGACATGCAGTCGGATATCAGAAACAGTCTGTAGATCAACTTGTTTTTCAGCATGAAAACTTGAGTCGTCGTCTATCTTGATATCTTTGCCGGCATTCCGAAGAAAATCATAAATATTTTGAGGTCAAGAAGATAAATTAGTTCGGCTGCAATTGTTAAAACCTCTAATCATTAGACAGATTTTGCGCGACCAAAGTTCATTGACTCATCAAGTTCTCTCGCATTGTCTGCAGTCAGCTTCTCGTTCAATAACAAGATCACATGTATCTTTCGACCTTGAATTTCTCATCGGACAGCTTAGATACCTCTTTCAATCTCGAATTCTCACAGCGATACTCTTCATACTTTTGATTCTAGAAATTCGCTTTGATCATACTTACAACTTCGTGCTGAATGACATCAACTGAAGAGAAAGTTTTCGCATCGAGATTGACTCTTTTGACAATCTGATTGCCGGCACCTTCGCGAAGCAATTTGCAAGCGATGCAACGATATTCGACAAGCGAGATATGAATCTTCTCTGCTCTGCGAGCTTCAAATATCGAGACGCTCATCGAATATATTTGGAACGAAAGTCGAACGCAATAATCATAGAGATCGCAGAATATTGTATAGCTCATTCTCTTCTCATGCACTACTTTAGAGAGATCGTGAAGGTGAGTAGATATTATTTCATTACGCTTTTTGCTCAGCTGATTTTAATTCTAGAAATTGCTTCATCTTCGTAACTGATATCGTTTCTGCGCTATTCTGCTAGCCTTACGAAGGGCTTGCTGTCACGATTTTAGCATGTGTTACTCGAAAGATGTTGGGAAAAGAGATGTTAGGTCACTTAGATGATGTTGAACAATATTATAGATGATGATAGACGTGAGATTATCAGTGATGTTATGAGGATTCCTCGATACGGATGGTACTCAGCGTTCATGGGGTATAAGAATCTCTGAATGATCTCTTTCTTTTCTTTCTTCTTCGTGCAACGTCTTGTATCTAAAATCTAGTTATTAGAATTTCATTCTGGTTTCATTCAGCTCTCAGTCCGTGACATTACGTTGCATCACACTACATCATGAGTCAATTCGAGAATATCAGCAACATTCTGTCGTCGGCACCTCTAGCCTCGATCAACGAATTCATCACTGTCGCTCAGTTTCGAATTCACGTCAACAATGCTTCCGAAGCGTGATACACTTTCCTGATCGAACTTCAAACTTGGTTCAACGACATCATCACTCAGTATATCAACTAAGTCTCAGTCTGTCAACAAGAACATGAGCAAACTCAGATCGAACTTAAGCAGTTCCAGATCAATAATGAAATCTTGTCAGAAATGATTCAAGAACTCAAGAGCATGAGCAGAATCGATATCAAATCAGAGAAATATTCGAATTCAGAACTCTATACCGAAGAGCGAGAGGACAAGCTAAATCAGTTCATCTTCGAGCTGATCAGCAAGCTGAAGTTGAACGCGAATCGTTATTCAACTCTCGAGTCTCGCCTTCTGTATGAGTACAGTCGCTTATCGAGAAACGCTGTCGCTCAAGCGTTGCCGCGTATGACTGCTCAGCATGACAAGCTAGTCACGATTGAGCAATTAGTTGTCTTGTTAAGACAAGTCTTCGATGATTCAGACAAGCAAGAAATCGCTCAGCGATTCATTTCAGCCCTAAGAATGCGAAATCGCACCTTCATCGAATATCTGTTCGATTTTCAGCAGCACATTGATGCAATCGGATATGACGTCGTAATCCGAAAATTCAACCTGAAGAATGAACTATTCAGCGAGCTCAAAGCTCTATTGGTTCAGGTGAATGTCAGCAGTCTGAACTATGAGCAGTTGATTATCAAATGTCAGCAATTGAATAGCCGATATCGCGTCACAGTACAGAATCTTTTCAAGTCAAAAGCAGTGATTCACCCTGTCTCTGTGACCTCTACAGTTCTCGCGTACCTCGTCAAATATGCGACATTCTCGGCAGGCTCGGAAGCTACGACCTCGGGCTCGAGGAATCTCATGAACTTATCGACCGTCAACATGAAGAAACGAGGCTCACTGATTCTCGAGAAGCGTCAGCATCGCATGATCAACCATCTGTGTCTATACTGCGATAAGCCTGGGCATCAGACTGCGATCTGCAATTCAAAGCTCAAGATTCAGCTACGAGCCGTCTCATTATTCGCTTTCGCAATCTCTATCGACAATCTCGCTTCCGATACTTCTTCCGTCTTGAGAAAAGCCTAGTCTCTGCGCACAGTCGCTCGCAGAGACAATCGAACAGCCTGAAAATCTCTGCACTCTCAGTTAGCTCGATTCATCGATTAGAAAAGAAGATGAACAATGATCATCTCGTGCTCTCAGATAATCTAGAAAGCAATAA